>Ga0137302_10051_pt1 | contig 110161 bp, 95 predicted proteins | sample Ramsor2O_GlcNAcB_FD_97184 | JGI IMG/M metagenome (GOLD analysis project Ga0137302, IMG submission 97184) | Mouse cecal microbial communities from Vienna, Austria - N-Acetylglucosamine amended with D2O_GlcNAcB | ecosystem: Host-associated > Mammals > Digestive system > Large intestine > Cecum... | reverse complement strand
TACCTTGTCCGGCTTGGCGATGGCCTCCAGCGTTATTTTCTCTCCGTCACTATCAAGCATTTCCCGGGAGGCAGAGCCAGGGAAAACGGATTCGACCCCCACTATGTCCAGGGACAGTGGAATGTGTACCAGACAGAGGACAGCCTGCGCACATACCACCTGCCTGCCTTCCGGACAGCCATAGACAAAAAGGCATCCTCCATCATGCCGTATTATGCCAAACCATCGGCTGCCAAGAGCAAGTCCCAGTATGGGCCGGACGGAGATGCCATGGAGATGGAGCCGGTAGGCCTTGCGTTTAACAGGGTCTTCATACAGGGGCTTCTGCGGGAGAAGATGGGATTTGAGGGATATGTGAACAGCGACTCCGGCATCTCCAATAAGATGGCCGCTTACAAGGGCGGTGACAAGGACCTTAAAGGAAAAGTTTGAACTGGGTATGTTCGACAACCCATACCGCGACCCTGAGGAAGCGGAACAGGTGGTGGCCACAAAGAAGCACTGGGAGGACGCTTACCGGGTGCATCAGCAGTCCGTGGTGCTCTTAAAGAACAGAGAGGGCCTGATTCCCCTGGATGCGGAAAAGACGGCAGGCAGGAAGGTGTATGTGGAATGCTTTGGCTGTGAAGCAGAGGCTGCCGCCAAGGAGACGGAGGCAGTCAAAAGGTCCTTTGCGGAAAGGTTTCAGGCGGAGCTGACAGAAGATTACAGGGAAGCGGATTTCGCCATTCTGTTCATCCGGCCAAGCTCAGGCGAATACTTCCATTCCACTAAGGGATATTTGGAGCTTGATATCTGTGAGAACAAACAGGTGCGGGATGTGGACAGCGAGGGGAATTACTATGAGCTGGACTTTGGGCTGACGTTGGAATAGAAAACGAGAGTTTGTCAAATTTGCACAAAAAGACAAAAGAAAATTAGTGCACAATTCGGATTGACATAAATCCTGTCTTTTGTTTATACTTAATGCGCAACAGAATAAAGAGCGTGTTACTGGTGATGCAGGCATTAACTGAAAGAGGACATTGGAGACAGTGTTCTTAACGGTTAATGTCTTTTTTGTGTCCGTACAGCCAGGGTGCGCGGTTGGAAGAAAAAGACAGGAGAAAAGGAAAATGAAAGACAGGATATTTGGTGTTCTTCAGAGAGTGGGACGCAGCTTCATGCTTCCCATTGCAGTGCTGCCGGTGGCGGGACTGCTGTTAGGTATCGGCAGTTCCTTTACCAATGCCACCACCATTCAGACGTACGGTCTGGAACGGATTCTGGGCGACAAAACCATGTTAAACGCCCTGTTGGTCATCATGGCCAAGGCGGGAAATGTCGTATTTGACAATCTCCCAATTATATTTGCTGTGGGAGTTGCCATTGGCATGGCCAAGGCTGAGAAAGAGGTGGCGGCCCTTTCAGCCATGATTGCGTTTTTTGTCATGCATGTATCCATCAACGCGGTGCTGACCATCACGGGAAAGATTCTTCCGGACGGCACCGTTGCCCCTGGCGTCCTGGACGGCACCATTGCTTCTGTGTGCGGCATCCAGACCTTGCAGATGGGCGTGTTCGGGGGCATCATCGTGGGCCTGGGAGTGGCGGCGCTCCACAACCGTTACCACAAGATTGCGCTGCCCAATGCCATCTCATTTTTCGGCGGTTCCCGTTTTGTGCCCATCATATCCACGGTGGCCTATGTAGGGGTGGGTATGGTGATGTACTTCATATGGCCGGTTGTACAGAACGCCATATTTGCCCTGGGCGGCCTGGTGACGGGGACAGGATATGCAGGCACATTGATTTTCGGTATTATAAAGAGGGCGCTGATTCCCTTTGGACTTCACCACGTATTCTACATGCCATTCTGGCAGACCGCTGTGGGCGGCACCATGATGGTGGACGGAAATCTGATTCAGGGCGGCCAGAACATTTTCTTCGCACAGCTGGCTTCGCCGGATGTGATCCATTTCAGCGCGGATGCCACCAGGTATTTCTCCGGTGAGTTTATCTTCATGATATTCGGCCTTCCAGGCGCTGCCCTGGCCATGTACCGCTCGGCAAAACCGGAAAAGAGAAAGGCCGCGGGAGGACTTCTACTGTCGGCAGCCCTGGCCAGTATGCTGACCGGTATTACAGAGCCCATTGAGCACGAACAGTCCCACGGTCTTGATGGCAACAGTCTTTCCCCCTGTATTAGGCCCTGTTATTACCATTCCCCGTTTCTCTCCGCCCAGCTCAAAATCCAGCGGAACATTGGCATCCCCCGGCAGAAGGGGATGCCTGGCTCCCTTCAGGCGTATGATACCCTGGGTATTGATGGCCGGCTCCCCGGCCTCCATCTGTGCGCTGAGCTTTCCTTTGGCAAACACAAAATCCAGTTTTGCCAGCAGCGCCAGATTCTCCTTAAACCCGTCCTCCTCCATGGCAATCTTATCCATAAGCGTATACAGGATACGCCTCTCCTCGCAGTCCTCCTCAATCCTGAGTCCCTCTATCTCGTCCTGCAGCCTGGCAATGGTTTCCGGCTCTATAAATACCGTAGAACCGCTGTCGGATCGGTCTATGACGCTGCCCGGTATTTTGGACTTATACTCCTTCTTAACCGGCAGGCACAGCCGTCCGTTCCTGGTTACCAGGAAGGATTCCGCCATAAACTTTTTCTGCGATTTTAAAAGCGCTTCCGCCTTATCCTTGATTTTTTCTTCCAGAAGCAGCAGGTCCCGGCGAATATCCCGCAGCGCGTTGGACGCGCGGTCGTCCACCCTTCCGTGACGGATGGCTCCCTCTATCTCCTCTTTTAGTTCCGGCATCAGCCTGAGATTTTCCCCATAGAAGGACAGCGGAATTCCATAGGATACTCCCTTGTCCAGATACGACCTGACCCGTCTCACCGCGGCCAGGAACATACCGATTTCCTCCATTTCCTCCGGCGTAAGCAGCTCGCCCCGGACAGAACGGGCTACAAACTCAGCCGTATGTTCCATGGCCGGCATGGGAGGCATGCCCGCCAGCTCAAGCATCTGCCTGGCCTGGGTGGTGTCCCTCATGCTTCTTCGCAGCTCTCCCTCTTCCATGCAGGGCACAAGCCCTCTGGCCATCTCCCTGGCCTCTGCTGAATTGGCAAGATCCGCCAGCTGTTCTCTAATGATATCAAATGCAACTGTCTTATATGCTTCAAATGTTCCGTTCATTGTTCTGTCTGTTTCCTCTCTGTTTCCTTGTTCATCTCTGTTCCCTGCTGGGGATATATGATAATGCTGAATCGGTTACGAACATGAAAATGGAAGACAAAAAAACCTACGGACATCCACTACAGGCAATGTCGCATAGGTTTCAAAAGATACCATATGATTCATCTGTCATGGATTCCGGAGTACACAAAAACAAGGCCCGCCAAACGGACAATCATTTCATGTACGCAATCGGTTTATTTATCTTCCACAAACAGATACAATTAACAAAAAGACACCTCTCTTTAACTATTACTGCATTTGATAATAGCAGATTTAAAAGCTCCAGTCAACATTTTTATTTCAAATTGTGCTATACTAAATTATGCCATACGAAAAGGACAATGAAAATTCGGAGGAATGACTGACATGCCTTTTGTTTCACTTATCATACCTGTCTACAATGCGGAAAAATACCTGCGGCGCTGTCTGAACAGCGCTATGGAGCAGACCTTCCAGGACATGGAAATAATCGTAGTAAACGACGGAAGCCAGGATACAAGCCTTAAAATCTGCCGGGAATATGAAAAAATGGACTGCCGATTCCGTGTTATCAACAAGGAAAATACCGGGGTTTCCGACAGCCGTAACCAGGCCATTGAGACTGCCAGGGGCGAATACCTGCAGTTCATGGACAGCGATGACTGGCTGACCCCTGACGCCACGGAAAGCTTTGTTCATGCCGCCAGAAAATTCGACTGCGATCTGGTCGTCTCAGACTTTTACCGGGTGGACGGGGCTGTGTTCACGGAAAAGCAGCACATACGGGAACGGGGGCTTCTGACCAGGGCCCAGTACGCGGAATATATGATGCGGGAGCCTGCTGACTTCTATTACGGCGTACTGTGGAATAAGCTGTACCGCCGCAGCATTGTCCGGGAGCATCAGCTTAAGATGGACGAGGATCTGCGCTGGTGCGAGGACTTTTTATTTAACCTGAACTTCATCCGGTACGCGAAGCGGTTCACGGCCATCCAGACTCCGGTTTACTACTATATGAAACGCAAGGGCAGCCTGGTGAGCACGGACTGGAAAAAGGCCAATGCCGTGAAGCTAAAGCTCCGTCTCCTTAAGGATTACAAAGAATTGTACCAGAGCATGGATCTGTATGAAGAAAACAAGCTGAAAATCAACGCCTTTGCCGTGTCCATCGCAAAGGACGGCGGAATCGGAGCCCCCATGAGCCGGCTCAGGAAAAAGCTGAGCGAGGAGGATTACATTGAGGATGAACTTCCGGCAGGCTACACCCGTGTATGCCACACACTGGGTCCCATATACGATGAGACATCCCGCATACTGATACTCGGAAGCTTTCCCTCGGTAAAATCCAGGGAGCAAAACTTTTACTACGGCCATCCCCAGAACCGCTTCTGGAAATTGATGGCCCGCCTGTTTGAAGAACCCGTGCCTGAAACCACAGAGGATAAGAAACGTCTGCTGACGCGCCATCATATCGCGCTCTGGGACGTGGTGGCTGCCTGTGACATTAAGGGCTCCAGCGACCGGAGCATCCGCAATGTGATACCCACGGACTTAAACCGGATTCTCCGCACGGCCGGCATCGAAACAATCATTGCCAACGGCGACACGGCCTTTCAGCTGTACCGCAAATACTGTCAGGAAAAAACAGGAAGGGAAGCCGTCAAATGTCCATCCACCAGCCCTGCCAATGCATTTTTCACGCTGGACCGTCTGGCCGAGGCATGGAGCCGGGAGCTCTTCTGACAAATCGGAAGCAGGTCCCGGATCCAAATTCCCCCAAACGCTCCAAATCCCCAGATTTTTCTTGCCAAAGGCATATAAAACAGGTATGATGGAGATACACCTGAACATAATTATTAAATTATAATTATATATTTAAGGAGGCTGTACATGTTAGATAAAAAGGTAGCAGAACTTATTAACACACAGGTAAACAAAGAATTTTACTCCGCTTATCTGTATCTGGATTTTGCCAACTACTACAAGGACGCGGAGCTGAGCGGCTTTTCCAACTGGTACCAGGTCCAGGCCCAGGAGGAACGCGACCATGCCATGCTGTTCATCCAGTATCTGCAGAACAACGGAGAGAAAATAACGCTGGAGGCCATCGCCAAGCCGGACAAGGTATTTGAGGACTTCAGGGGACCTCTCACTGCCGGGCTGGAGCACGAAAACTATGTGACCGGGCTTATCCATGATATTTATGACGCCGCGTATTCCGTTAAGGATTTCCGTACCATGCAGTTTTTGGACTGGTTCGTAAAGGAGCAGGGCGAAGAGGAGAAGAACGCCAGTGAACTGGTAAAGCGTTTCGACCTGTTCGGCCATGATCCCAAGGGACTCTACATGCTGGATTCCGAACTGGCGGCAAGGGTCTACACCGCGCCCTCACTGGTGCTGTGATGGGGAAGGATAAGTACATATGTCCCTGCTTTAAGGTGACAAAGGACGATATTAAAAAGGCAATTGAAGAAGGCGCTGATTCCTTTAAGAAAGTCAAAAAAGCCACGCACCTGGCCGCGGGATGCGGCCACTGTAAATGCAAGGCTAAGAAGTATACGAAAAAGCGGCTGGGTAAGGTTAAATAAAAGTCATTTTAAAAGCGTGTCTGCACACACTGGTATGGTATATGTGCGGACACGCTTTTTTGTGATTCCTGCCCTCTTGCCATGTACAAAAAGCACTCAGACACGGACCGAAATCACATATCAATCTTCCGGTCCTTATAATAATACATTCTGTCCCGTTCCCCTATCTCCCTGAGGATACGGCACGGGTTTCCCACTGCCACCACATTGGCGGGAATATCCCTGGTAACCACGCTTCCCGCGCCAATCACAGAATTATCCCCAATGGTAACCCCCGGCACTACCACGGCTCCCGCCCCTATCCACACATTCTCACCAATACGCACCGGCATGTTGAACTGGATTCCTTTCCTGCGAAGCTCCGGTTCCACCGGATGTCCTGCAGTGGCAATGGTCACATTGGGCCCAATCATGCAATGGGAGCCAATATAAATCTCCCCGTCATCCACCAGTGTCAGGTTAAAGTTGGCATAGACAAAGTCCCCCATATACACGTGTCTGCCTCCCCAGTTGCTGTGAAGAGGCGGTTCAATATAGCAGTCCCGTCCAATGGAGCCGAACATCCGCTCCAGCAGACCGGCACGCCTGGCGCTTTCCTTTGGCCTGGTTGCATTGTAATCATAGAGCAGTTCCATACAGGCCATCTGCCCCTTCAGAATATCCTCGTCTCCCGGAAAATACAGGCGTCCATCCTCCATGCGTTTTGCCGCACTGTCCTGGTCTCTCATTCCCTCTATCCTACCGTTCTGGTTCCTGTGTTCATTTCTTTCCGTCTCCATCCAAACATTCCTCCCTTTCCAAATGCTTCTGTGCTGTTGGAATAATTGTACTATATTACCCTGGCAATGAAAAGCCAAAAAAATCCGCGCCCACCGGAGCGGCACAGTCTGCTGCCCGAATTATTTTAAGCAGATTTTCCGTAAGGCTCTGACCGCTGCCCAGCGGGAAAGAATATCTATGGGCTGATGCGCCCGTATGTGGACAACGCCACTTCCCCATCCTCCAGGCGTTTTAATTTTCTGAATACCATTGCCATGAACAGCACTGCCGCCCCAGAGGAGACTATATCCGCCACAGGGCCGGAGTACAGGGCCCCTGTCACCCCAAAGAATACCGGCAGCATCAGGGCCAAAGGCACGCTTAACACGAAGTCCCTGAGAAGGGACAGCAGCATGGAAAAGCCAGGACATGCTTCAGTATCTCTGCGCCCGGCTTAAAGCTTACAGGCTTCAGGCAGAAGGATTTGGGCTTAAACAGATAATAAACCGCCAAAAGGGCGGATACAATCTGGCCGGTGATGGCAGCCAGGGCAGCTCCTTTCATTCCCCATCCCATCACAAAGATAGCCACAGGATCCAGAACGACGTTGAACGCACAGCCTATGAGGGTGGAAAACATGGCAAATTTTTGGGAACACTGTAATGCATTCGCTTTCTATATTTCACGTACAAAAAGGAAGAGCAGAAAACATCTCTATGCTTTCTGCTCTTCCCGAATTACTTTACACTATTTACGTTTTACCGATAATTTTCAAGACCCTATTCCATATAATCTAACGGGTCCACCGTCTTATCCTGATGTTTCAGTTCAAAGAATACATTGACGCCTTCCACGGAATAATACTTGGTTGGCTCTGACACGTAGCCCAGGGTCTGTCCCTTTTTCAAGTACTCGCCCTCTGCCGCGCAGACCTCCTTTAACTGGCCGCAGGTAGCTGTGTACTCATTGCCCAGGTCCATGACAACGTAATTTCCGATTTCCTCATTGGAGCCCACTTCCAGTATCCTGGCATTGGCCGGGGCGCCCACCGGAGTGCTCACATCAGACTGTATCACCAGTCCGGGATTGCATTTGTACTGGTCTAGGGTGGGGAAATAAATGGTCTGGTCCATGCTGTAGTCCAAAAGCACATTTCCCTTTACGGGCCACTCCATCTTGCTGGTATCTGTAAAATTCAGCACCAGCGCATCGGCCGCATCTTTTCCCGCTCCAGCTTCCGCCGCCAGGTCATTTCCCTGGTTGGCGTTCTGGGCCACGGCCGCCTTGGTAGGAGCCGGCTCGCTCTTTTGTGTCTCTTTTGCCGCATCAGAGGCACCTGCCACCTGCGGCATTTCCGGTGCGGTCTCCTGGGCAATCATTTCGGGCTGGGGCACTTCAAGGTATGGATTGGTCTCATTACCTTTTCCTCTTTGTACGGTAATCACTCCTGCTGCGGCTACTATAGTCAGCAGGCCTAACACTAGCATGACAAGAAACAGCTTATCCTTGAACATCTGGTTTACTTTCTCTTTCACGTTTATCACCTCGGTACTATTCTTACCAAACCAAGGCTACTTATTCAGAAATGAAAGCAATATTTTTATAAAAATATCCAAGGATATCTTCGGCCTTCCATCCCTCCTTTGCTTTCTCATTGGCAGTGGCCTGGCTCAGCCCGTAGCCGTGCCCAATTCCCTTCACCACCGCCCTGATTCCGTCCTCATAGGGCTCCAGCACAAAGCAGGAGGAAGCCAGGCCCAGGGCATACTGCACCTCCTCTCCTGTGTAGCCGGCACTGCCAATCTGTACGGTATCCACATACCCGGCATCGTCCCTGGACACAATCTGTATGGTGTCCGGCACCTGAGATGCCTCAACGGTCCTGGGGCCGGATTCCCCGGCTGGAATGCCGTTGATATCCGACACAAACGATTCCCTGGAAAAGGAAAGCATCTGCATGTATCCCTCTGCCTCCACATCCCCGGGACAGTCCACGGTCTGAAGATAGGGATGGGTAAAATCCCCCTGTCTCGTCATGCCGGCCGTGGCCCTGCAATACATGGGATCAATACATTTTCCCTCGTAGGTCATGACAATACCGGAGGTGGCCTTTACCGCGTCCTCCAGTTTTTTGTAATATTCCGGGAACCGGCTGGAACCCCACAGCTTTTTTAACTGGTCCGCCTCCAGATAATCCATATCCAGGGCGGATTCCGCTATCTCTTCCTCATCCCCGGCGCCCTCCATCTGCCTGCATATGTATGTCCTGGCAATGATGGCCTGGGCTTTCAGTGCTTCCGGCTCGTACTCCACCGGCGCCTGCCTGGCAATGACTCCGGGCAGGTATTCCTCCATATCCATATAGTAGGAGCCGCCGGTCCGGTCCAAAAGAATCCGCCGCCTGCCGGATACCTCCTTCTGCTGCTCATAGCGCAGTTCCTCTCCCCGGATCGTGCCTGTCCATGCAAGGGTTCCTACATAAGGCACCATGAGCCCGGTGAGGGCCGCCCATATGACGCGTTTATTCACAAAATCCAATCCCCTCCTTCCTGTATCAGGGTACTCCCCTATCATTAATATATGAATATTAGGACATACCTATGTGCCATGCCTTTTACAGCACAAAAAATATCGCCGCACCGTTCTCATGCCGGCAGGCGATATTTAGGTTATTATATAATATTTTCCCAGACTTACCCGATATATGCCTGAATCAGCCTGAACGTATTCTCTGCGCCGTCCCTATGGCTTCTCTCATATCCATGGGATGCGTAGACGCCCGGCCCAATCAGGGCATGGCGCACGTCATGGCCTGCTTTCAGGGTAGTCTCAACATCAGAACCGTAATGCGGATACACATCCACGGCATAGCCGATTCCATGCTCCTTTGCCAGCTCTACCAGACGGCACACGATATCGCAGTTATAGGGGCCGCCGCTGTCCTTTGCACAGATGGATACCTCACGCTCCGTACACTGAAGGCCCTCTCCCACACAGCCCATGTCCACGGACCAGGCTTCGGTCACGCCCTCCGGAACAGAAGCAGCGCCGCCGTGTCCCACTTCCTCATAGATGGTAAAATGGGCATATACCCGGCGCTCAGGGTTCACGGACTCATCCTTAATATATTTGGCATATCCCATCAAAATGGCTGCGGACAGCTTATCATCCAGAAAACGGCTCTTGATATAACCGGATGAGGTAATCCTTGTCCTGGGTTCAAAGCACACATAATCGCCAGGCATAATGCCAAGTTTCACCGCGTCTTCCCTGCACTTAACATCCTCGTCCACCAGCACCTCCACCGTATCCCATGTGCGCTCGGTCTTCTCATAGCTGCCGTTTACATGTACGGAGGCATCCACCAGCTGGCAGGTTCCCTCATAGATTCCGTCCGCCTTGGTGATAATCCGCACATTCTCAGCCTCGGCATTAGCCGGCTTCATGCCTCCTATATTGGTCAGCTTCAGCCTGCCGTTTTCCTTAATCTGGGCAACCATGCCGCCCAGGGTATCACAGTGGGCCTCCAGCAGGATTCCGTCTTCCTTATTCCTGCCTCCGAAATCGGCGATGACTCCTCCCTTTACCGTGCGCCTGGCCGGCATCCCCAATGCTTCCAATTCCTTTAACAGGTACTCCGTGACTTCCCTGCCATAACCGGAAGGACTGTCAATGGCCAGCAGATTCTTGGCCTGCTCCATTATATAATCCACATACTTCCTACAGTCAGACATATCCGTTCTCCTTTGTTGTTGGTATTTCTTACTCAGAGTCATTCTACCAGAAAAAAGGCGGTATTACAAGCGGGGTGTTTAGACCACTATGGTAACCACTATTATGACAAATATATCACCGGATATTCTATTTACTTAATAACAGCGATAATACTTTAGGCCTCGCTCCCCTTTCATATTTAAACTTTAATGCATGTCTAATTATCTCTGGAAGGTAATATTTATCATTATCAATTTTCAAATATCCCTCCTGTTTCATTAGCTTTTCATCCGTTTCTGTTAATTCAAAAGTATCACTATGAAATGGAAGTATTCTTTTTTCTTCCGGAAGACTTTCCAATTTAGTGAAAATCGGTTTAAGAGCAGCGATTTCCTGTATAACCTCATTTAATTTTTTATTAGAGCAATTTGGGACTGCCTTTTTTATTTCTGCTGGCATAATATAGCGATCCTCATATATTGGCCGTCCTGCATCTTCGGTCGCATATTGTAAAAACCTAATGATATCACGAGCCTGTAATTGTCCATTAAAATCTGATAATGCTGCCAAAATCCATCTTGATGAATATGCTTCATTTGATGTTATTTTCCCCAGCTTCACTCCCAATAGCTTAGTAAGATTCCTTTCAATCAATTCTTGAGACGCTACCTCAACAGCAACCCCATCTAAATTTTTGATGCTCTGTCTTAAGGAACCTAGATGCAACAACTCACTAGCAAATGGAAGTTCAGTTACAAGATTATCAATTAGGGATCTCTAATGATAACAAAGAGACGTGTTATTGCATAACTAAAACATAAAGTTATACAATAACACGTCTTTACACTTCTGGCAGTCCACCTGCTACAGTCCGTACACAGCGGAGTATTTCTCCTTCAGATACCTGACATAATATTCCGGATTAAAGTCCTCCCCGGTCACATCCTTCAGTATCTGACGGCTGTCTTTTAACTTTCCATACCGGTGAATGTGTTCCCTGAGATAATCCCGTATCACATCCACCTTGCCTTCCCTAAGCAGGCCGTCAAAATCCATAATTTCCTTCATATGATAATATAACTGGGCTCCAAAGGCGCTGCCCAGGGCATAGGACGGAAAATATCCAAAGGATCCCTGGGACCAGTGGATATCCTGGAGCACTCCTTCCGCCGGATTCTCCGGGCGCACTCCCAGATACTCCTCATATTTGTCAGCCCAGAGCTGCGGCAGCTTCTCCACGTCCAAATCTTCCTCTATCAGCATCTTCTCAATCTCATAGCGGATCAGCACATGGAGACTGTAGCTCAGTTCATCGGCCTCGGTGCGGATTAATCCCGGGGTAACTTTGTTGACCGCCTCCACGAACTGGTCCAGGTCCACCTTGCCCAACTGTTCCGGGAACATCTCCTGTATCCTGGCATATATGGGAACCCAGAAGGAACGGCTGCGGCCAATGATGTTCTCAAAAAACCGTGACTGGGATTCATGCATACCCATGCTGGCCCCCTGGCCCACAGGCGTCAGAGTCAGGTCATCCCCTATGCCCAGTTCATAGATAGCATGTCCGGCCTCATGGATGACAGAAAACAGGGAACTGTCAACGCAGTCCGTGTAATGGGTGGTAATGCGCACATCCTTGTTGTGAAGGTTTGTGGTAAAAGGATGGGCGCTGACCGCCATAACGCCCCGGTCAAAGTCAAATCCCACATATTCCGCCAGGAACCGCCCCAGCTCCTCCTGCTTTTTCTCCGGGTAATCGCCCTTTAAGAAGGAGTCCTCAACCTTCTTTCCCTCTTCCATCACCTTCTTGAGAAACGGTACCAGTTCCTTTTTCAGCACGCCGAAGAACCGGTCCAGGTTCTCCATGGAAAAGCCCTTCTCATAGTCATCTAACATCACATCGTACAGCTTCTTTCCATCCTTTGCCCTGTATCCCGCAAACTTTTTCTGGAATCCGATGACCCTCTCAAGGGTTGGGGCAAACGCCTCAAAATCCCGGTCCTTTTTAGCCCTGGCCCAAACGCCGGTAGCCCCGGCTGTGAGACGGGCGAATTCCTGATATTCATTCCGGGGAATAGGGCAAATCTGCTCCCTCTCTTCCAGCAGCTCCCTTACATTGGCGGCCTCTGCCGTGGTCAGGCTTTTGTCATCCCGGCATTTCTCCAGCAGTTTCTTCATCTCTTCGCAGGTCACTGCCTGGAAATACTCCCCTGACAGGACCCCGATTACCTTGGAGGTAAGCTCTCCCGCTTCCCTGGGGGCCAGTGTCTCGTTGTCCCACTCAAACAGCGCCATGGCTGTCTTGATGGCCATGGCCTTATCCATGTATGTCCTTAACTCATCGTACGCTTTGCTCATTGTTTCGCTCCTCTCACATTTTATGTTCTCCGGATGATTCATCTGATTCATTCGCCCGATACAGGTGTAAAACACTCTAAACAAGTTTCTCCTGTATTTTTATTATTACTCATGGAAGAGGAAAATTACCTCGGAAGCAGCCATGAACCACATGTTTGAGAAAAAAGGGGATGACGCGGTGGAGACGCTGGTTCAGGATTCCTGCGCAAGATAAATAATTTTTTGGCATCCGGTATCAATGAATTACACCGGAATGCCTTTCCATTCACGCCATATCAGATATCCATTATACAAGATACCCCTTCATCAATTCATCCACCGCTTCCTGGTTTCCTCCGGCAGCATCTATTTCCAAGGACCAGTCCAGTCCCCTGTACTTCTCGCAGGACGAATCATGTTCAATAAAATTTATCATTTTGTCTACCATTTCCTCAGGCCAGACCGTGCTGTCTATTTCAGCCGCAGTATATATTCCCTGTTCCAGCATGGCAAAACCAAATATGTCCTTGGCATGTGATTTTTCAGCGCTGTTGACCAGCTCCTCCACAAGATAGGCCGGGATGAACAGGATACCGCTGGTGGTGCCCATGACAATATCGCCGGGCATGCAGACTGCCTTTCCAATCTTTGCAGGTCCGTTATAAGATGTCATCAGGCATTCCCTGATGGGGGTGGGGTCTGTTCCCCTGTAATAAACCTGGGTGTCAATCTTTTGCATCTGTTCAATATCGCGCACGCCTCCCCATATAACAGCGCCCCCTGTCTTGGTCCTGACATTGATGGCTGTGGTCAGATTCCCGCCTACAAATGTGCCGTTCCAAACCTTGTCAAACATATCGGCAACCACAACATCACCCTCCTGCAGATGGTCTACCACCCATTGGTTACATGTACCCTTATATCCTCTGGCATCCCCTTCCGTCTTGACAGCTTCCATCAAATCAGGCCTTGTAGGCATAAAAACCGCCGTTACAGCCCTCCCTGCCAGTTTCAGTTCATCGTGCAGCTTCTTCATTTCCCCCTCAAACTGGAACTTGTAATCCTTAAGAAATAAAGGCAGCCATATCTCCTCAATTGTCATGGTCCGCAATTTTTCCAGAAGATAGTCAGGTACACGGGGCCTTCCGTCTTCAAAACGCTCTCCCTTCCAGCGGCTGGTCAATTCTATAATCTGATCCCTTGTATAATAAATCATATTTTCCCTCTCCCATTACGACCAGGTGCGGTCATGTGAATAATTATTGTCCCAATCTGCTGTATCTGCCCACATATCCGTATAGTCGGGATGAAGATGTTCACGCATCACATCATCCTCCAGGTTTTCAATCCCAAGACCTGGCGCATCAGGCACTGTTATATATCCATTGTCTACGATTGGTTTTGGCAATCCGGTTACCAGGTCAGACCACCATGGAACATCCACCGAATGGAACTCCAAAGCCAGGAAGTTCTCAGTGGCCGCGATACTGTGGACCGCCGCCATGCAGGCGATAGGGCTTTCCGCCATATGTACTGCCATGGCGACTCCGTATTCCTGTGCCATGTCTCCGATTTTCTTGTTCTCCAGTATTCCTCCGCTGGTCAGTATATCCGGATGGATGACTGATACGCCTCCCCGTTCCAGAAGCGGACGGAAATTCTCCTTCAGGTATATGTCTTCACCTGTACAAATCGGCACTGTGGTGGAATTCTTAAGTCTCACATACTGGTCTGTTAACTGCCAGGGTATCAGGTCCTCCATCCATGCGATATTGTACTTCTCAATCCTTCTGGCCAGCCTGATACAGGATTCTACGCCTATATGCCCGAAGTGGTCAATGGCCAGAGGGATTTCATACCCAATCACACTTCTTACATCCTTTACATACTGCTCCAGAATATCATAACCATATTCCGTTACCTGGACCCCCGTAAACGGATGGGGAATATTTTGCATGTCATACATCCGGTTCCTTAAGCTTCTCTTTTTTGGTGTCAGATTGCGGCTGATAGCCTCATATGTCCTGGACGACTGGTTTAAATCCCCTATCATCCCCAATGGCGCGCACAAAGCGCCCGGAATATCGTACAGAAGATCGATTCCCAAATCCATTTTCAGGAAGGTAAATCCCTTATCCATTCTCTTCTTAAGGGCTTCTCCCATTTCCTTGCCGGTATGCTTTCCCTCAATATCCGTGTCACAGTACATTCTGATACGGTCTCTGAACTTACCTCCCAGCATTTGATATACCGGTACTCCATATGCTTTTCCTGCCAGGTCCCAGAGGGCAAGCTCTATGCCGCATACGCCTCCGCCCTGTCTGGCAGGGCCTCCGAACTGTTTAATCCTGCGGAATAGTTTATCAATATTGCAGGGATTCTCGCCTATGAGACGGCTTTTAAGAGCCAGTACATAATTCCTGGAACCGCCGTCCCTGACTTCTCCATAGCCCACCAGCCCCTGGTTTGTATAAACCTTTACCAGAATACAATGCATGGGAGCCCCTACGATATCAGTTACCCTTATGTCTGTAATCTTTAAGTCACTTGGTCTGGAATTGGTATTCACATGATTCATAAGCATATCGTCTCTATCTTCCATTCCTGTTTCCTCTCTTTTATTCTCACGTTTTACTTAACACTTCCTTCATATTTGCCCGATATGAGCATACTCTGCGCAGCGATATAGAGTAACGTTACCCGCAGTGAACAGACCACCGAAGCGCTCATGATTCTTCCCCATATAGCGGAATCAGCATACTTGAAGCCTGATATGGCTACCGTGGCCGTTTTCTGCACATTGCTGGTTGTCATAATCATGGCGTACAAATATTCATTCCACGCCATGGTAAATGCAAAGGTGGCCACCACCGCAATTCCGGGAAGGGCAATTGGCATAATGATATACCACAGCGTCTGCAGACGATTGCAGCCGTCTATAAGCGCCGCTTCCTCCAGCGCGTACGGAATCGCCTTAAAATAACTTATAAGCATATAACAGCAATAGGGTACTACAAATGTAGGATATATGATTAAAAGCGCATATTTGTTATCGTAAAACCCCAGGCTGCTTACAAACACATACATTGGTACGAACAGCACTGCCGTAGGCATAAGGTATGAAATAATAATACTGTTTCTGAAAAGTGATCTTCCCGGATACTTAAGCCGTGTCATTGCATACGAGCCGAGTATACCGATTGCCAGGCATATGATTGCAGTAATGGCTGCTATCACAAAGCTGTTCCATACATTGTGCATAAAAGAGGTGTTATAAATCAAATCAATATAATGATCAAAGGTTATTACATTGGAAAATAACGGCGGTCTTGCCACATACATTTCCTCGTTTAGAGTAAGGGATGATTTTATCATCCAGTAAATGGGAAAGATTGTCCATAAAAGTGCAATGATTAAAATCCCATACGTGGCTGTGGTCCGCATGACCCGGCTGCGTTTCTTCATTACCATCCGGTCCATCTCCTTCCCTATTCAATTCCGTCCCCACTAATCACCTTCTGGGATACCAGAATCAGTATGACCATAAGCGGTATCACCGACACTGCCACCGAGAGAGCCCTGCCAAAGGAATTCTGTATAAATGCCAGGTCATAAGTGTAAGTGGAGATTACACTGGAGGAGTAAATCGGTCCACCTCCAGTGATTAAAAATACATTCTCAAAATCATTAAAGGTCCATATGGTGGACAAAAGTGTGGAAATGCCCAAAACGCTTGAGATTCCCGGAAGCGTTATATACCAGAAACGCTTATACATACCTGCTCCGTCTACATAGGCGGCTTCAAAAATCTGTCCGTCCAGAGTCTGCAGCGCTCCCAGGAGACTGAACATGAAGAATGGGACGCCTCTCCACACATTCACAATCATGGTGCTTAACAGCGTGATATCAGGGTCACTCAGCCACGGGATCGGAAGGCTTATAAGCCCGGCTTTCAGCAGCAGGCTGTTGATAATGCCATAAGTGCTGTCATACATCCATCTCCAGGTAGTGGCGGCCACCATTCCGGGCAATGCCCAGGGAATGAGAAGCGCAGTCCTGAAAAATGCCTTTCCCCTGAACTTCTGGTTCAGGATAACTGCCAGCAGAAGTCCCAGCGCCAGTTTCGCCGTAATACATCCCACTGTATAGATAATCGTATTGTAAAGGGACTTCCAGTAAATCTTATCCCCAAAAAGAGCCAGGTAGTTATCAAACCCAATAAACCGTTCCGGTACCCCTACCACTTTGTTTGTAAAGCTTAAGTACAATGCCCTTATAAACGGGATTCCGGTAATGCCAAATATCACGGCAGCAATTGGCACCATCAACAGAAGCCCGAGACGCTTATCTAGCAGCTGCCGGGAATGCGAATACTTCCTTTTTTCTGATTTTTTTCCTGCCATCTTATCTCCCTGTCATGCCAATTTCATTACTAGTTATAAATCTTATTGAATTCTGCCTCCAGATGGTCCAGCGCCTCCTGCGGATCAGCCCTGTTAACAACTATTTCCTGTACGGCCTTAACGCAAAGCTGGTTTGTAAAGGATACCGTAGCCCTTTCATCTGACGGTGCCGGATAATAGGTCTTATATGTATTCTTAGAGTTGGCAAGCCATCCTGCATTGACCGGGTCCTTCCAGAAATCTGTGTCATCCACTCCGTTCACCACCGGCTGCCACATAGCTCCCATAGCCTCAATCATGGCATTATAATTATCCAGGTCCTCAAAATAGTATTTAACAAAATCTTTTGCGACATCTGTATTTTTACCTGTCTCAAATATTCCGAATACATTGGCTCCGCCCAGGGTGAACGCCTCCCCTGCAGGCCCTGCGGGATATGCAATGATCTGTGTGTTGGCGAGAAGCTCCGGCTTCTCCTCTTTCATGCTGGATACCACGGAACCTGAATTTGTGATGACACCCACAGTACCGGCCAGGTAAGCGTTGTTGTTCCAGCTGTCGTCGCCCGTAATCGCATCAGGAGGAATCAGGCCCTCTTCATATAAGCTTGCAATAAATTTAAGTGCCTCCAGTGTTTCAGGAGAATTGACCGTGACCTTTCCGTTTTCGTCTACCGGGATTCCTCCCCAGTCCAGTATAATGGTCCTGCAAAATCCCTCGGCGTCTCCTCCGCCGGACGCACCCATGGCAAATCCGAGGCCATAGAAGCCGTTAGCCGGATCATTCATCAGTTTGGCGCCTTCCTTCAGTTCTTCCCAGGTTGTGGGAATATCCATCCCTGTCTTCTCCCACTGGTCCATCCTTAAGTACATGCCGGGCGCTGTAAATGCCAGAGGCACAAGATAAGGCTTACCGTTGAACGTTCCCAGTATTTTTGAATTCTCCGTAAAATCCACGGCCTCAAATATATCTGAGCACTCCGCTATCTGCTGCATGGAAACAAACTGCCCAACCAGCGTATCATCGCCCACAATCAGATCAGGGGCATTGCCTGCCTCAATGGCAGCCATCAGCTTTTGCTTCATATCAGCAGCCGGTATGACCACATAATCCACATCCACATGATTCCCGCTGGCAAATTCATCTGCCTTGGCCTTCATCATGGTGTTATAGCCCTCAACATACTCTGACTTATCCCAGAACACCATCTTCTTCTGTTCCACGGCGCTGTCTCCTGATTCGGCTGATGCGGATGTCTCAGCCTCAGCAGTGGTGGGCGCTGCTGTTGTAACCACATTTTCTGATGATTTCACAGAACATCCCGTAACCATGGATGCTGCTAATCCAAATCCAAGTACAAGAGATACTATTTTTGTATATCTTTTCTTCATAACTTCCTGCCTCCTTGTTTTTTAGGCTTTGAAGTTGAGTTTTTCACACACACCTTCAAACCAACCAGTTCCGACTCAAAAGGCTTTCCGCTGTCAATCAGCTTTACAAGCTTCCTCATGGCGATTCTCGTCACCTTCTCAGCCTTGGATTCCACACAGGTAAAATCCTGATACTCGTCATCTACATTGGAATTCTTATAATACTCAAGAATCATTACAGACAGGTCTTCCGGTATCCTGATTCCATATCCCTTTACCACATCCATGAATTGGCTCATAAAACAGCTGGTGATTCCCACTGCCGTTGGACGGTTTGCAGGATTGAGCAGTTCATTGAACAGCAGTTTGATATCGGATGATGATTCATTCTGATTGATTCTGATATAAGAATAGTCCAATCTCTCGTCTTTCATTTCGGACATAAATTCATTAAAAGCCATACTTCTCACAGTCTGCACCACGCTGTTGGATTTTCCCTCCGTGATAATGGCCACTTTTTTGTGCTCCAGGTTATAAAAATACTCCAGGGCATCCTTCATCGCTTTGCCATGGTCAGACGCCACATAATTGTAATTCTCAACGCTGCGTATCTTACCCACACAGACATACGGGATGCCTGCCCTCTCAAACTCCCTGAAGGCCAGACTGTCTTCTTCCAGGTCATACAGCAGTATGCCGTCTACCAGAGACGACGACAGGCTCTTTAAATACTCTGTGTCTTTATTGATATCATCTGAATCCATGGAATAAATCAGAGTATTATAATCAAATTTCTTTGCTTCTTCGCCAAGAGCCGAGAATATGACCGGGTAATACATGGTATCATTTAAACGTGAAATGTTTCTGGGAATGGCTAAACAAACTGTCTTGCTGTGGTTTTTAGACGACAGCCTGCGGGCGCTCAAGCTTGGTGTATACCCCAATTCATCAATTGCATTTTTTATCTTCTTTTTTGTCTCGTCAGACATTCTCTCGAAATTTCCATTCAGATAATTTGAAACAGTGGACTTGGAAACCCCGGAAAGCTTTGCTACATCAGATATTGTTGCGTTCTTCATACCCTCACCTCATGAATTATGATATTAAACCAATATTACCACACTTCCTGCTCAAAAAACATGGTCTTTTCGCAAAACGCGCGTAGGTGGAACGGTTTAGTAGAACGGTTTATCAAATGTTTAAAAAATAAAAATTGCTTTAGTGGAGCGGTTTATCTCTTCCCTTGTTAAATAATATAGCATTGAACATTGTGCCTGTCAATCCATTATTTATTTTTATTTTTTATGCATAATTCGCATTATATTGTGCACTTTAATTTATTCAATTAATTTATGCATATATTTTAATATATTTTATTTCTTTTTTTATATTTATTGACAATTCCATGACGGGGCCTTTAAGAAAATATGCAGCCAGGATGATCCGCGTGAGATATCACCCTGAGAGATATTGGGAACGCACGGCGCTGTTCCATAGGGTCTGTATGGCGTTATTCCACGCCCTATAAAAAACACCAGCCGGCCGGATCACCTCCGGCCTGGCTGGCTATCTTCTTCTATCTTACTTTATAAACAGCTGTGTCCAATAATCGGTTCCGCTGGCATCCTTATAATGTCCTACCCCAATGGAAGTAAAATCACGGTTCAGAATATTTGCCCTGTGGCCTGAGCTGTTCATCCAGCTCTGCATCACGGCCTCAGGCGAGCTCTGTCCATAGGCAATGTTCTCCCCAACACTTCTGTAGCTGATTCCGGCCTGTGTCAGGACTGTACTGAAGTTGCTGCCGTCAGGTCTGGTATGTGAAAATGTATTCTTGATTTCATGCGCTCTTGTATTGGCTGCCTCTGCCACGCCTTCGTGGACAGACAGTGGACTAAGACCTGCCTTTGCCCTCTCCGCATTTACCAGTTCAACCACTGCATCCGCATATGCGTCCTGGCTGCCGCCGTTATCCGGTTCACCGGGAAACGTATCCCCCGGAGCTTCGGGAGCCGTGCCCGGGTTATCCGGCAGCACCGGGCCTGCGCCCCACCCGTTATTCTGGTTCCCGTTATTATTCTGGCCCCAGCCGCCGTTCTGGCCCCAATTCCCATTCTGGCCTATATTACCGGGAAAGCAGTTCTGTCCTCCCACTCCAATCACATATGCGCTTCCATTGGCAAAAGGAATATGATATGTAGATACGGCTGCCAGTGATGTCACCGGTATTGCTGTGGAAACAAGCATGGCTGCGGCTGCGGACAATGTGTACATGGATATCTTCCTCATGGTTACCTCCTTATGTGTTACATAATTATTACATTTCTGTTACAAAACTATAATAACACATAATATTTGGAAAGCCATTAGGGAAAGATTGGAAAAAATGTATGAAGCAGGCTCCTCTCCAATGCCAGCTCTTTTCTATCCCTTTATGCCAGTGGATGCAATACCTTCCACGTAATATTTCTGAAGAAATACGAACATCAGCAGCATGGGGATTGCCGATATGGTCAGGGACGCCATAATTGCTCCATAGTGTATTGGCTTTGAGCCAAAGAACGTCTGGATGGCCAGCTGGATTGTCCTCATGTCCTCCCCTGTGACCACCAGCATGGGCCACATGAAATCATTCCAGTGGGCCACGAAGTCCAGAATGAATATGGTGGCGTACACCGTGCCTGAGATAGGCATTACAATGGTAAAAAATGTTTTGATTGGGCCGCAGCCGTCTATGGCCCCCGCTTCCAGCAGGTCATCGGGAATGTCTAAGAAGAACTGACGGAACATGTAGATAGAGAAGCATTTCCCCACAAAGGGAACAATCAGTCCGGCCCAGGTATTCACCCAGCCAAGGCTGGCAACCTCCTTGTAAAGGGGCAGCATGATGGCCTCCATGGGAAGCACCATAAGGCTGATGACCACTGTCAGCAGCAGCTCCTTTCCGGGGAAATCGAATTTTGCCAGGGCATACCCGCAGACAGAATTGACCGCCAGGTCCAGGATAACAATGACAAACACATAGAACAAGCTGTTGAGGATGAATTTCATCATATTCACCCTGGTAAACACCTCAACATAATTCCCAAGGGTAGCCGCTGTGGGCCAGAACGTCCTGATGGTGCTCATGTCGGAGAATATCTGAGCCTCCGGTTTCAGGGACGCGGCAATCATCCACAGGAGCGGCGATACAAAAATCAGGGCGACAATTGCATTTCCGCCATAAAACAAAACGCGCTTGAGGATATCTTTTTCCTTTAATCCCATGATTCTCCCTCCTTAATCTGCCTTGATGACCCGCTTTAACATCAGCGACATGGTTACCACTATGACAAAGAATACGGTTGCCACGCTGCAGGCATACCCGAAATTCCTGCTCTGGAAGCCCTGTTCATAGATGTAATACACAAGGGTCCTGGTAGAGTTCTGGGGACCGCCCTGGGTCATGACATAGGGCTGCGTAAACAGCTTCATGGCCTGAATCATAGTGATCATGACAACGTACTTAATGACACTTTTAAGCCCCGGAAGGGTCACATACAGGAACTTCTGGAAAGCGCCCGCACCGTCAATGGACGCGGCTTCATACTGGTCTCCCGGTATGGCCTTAAGTCCTGCCAGGAAGATCATCATCTGATACCCTGCCGCCTGCCAGGCCGACATGAAGATAATGGAATTCATGGACGTCTTGGGGTCTGTCAGGAAACCGCAGGGGGCAAAGCCCAGCTTTGTGAGAAATGCGTTCAGAAGTCCTGTGCTGGGATTGGGATTGTACAGCACGCTCCAGAGGATGGCAACCACCACCATGGAAGTGATGTTGGGGCTGAAATAGGCTGCCCGGAATACGGATACTCCCTTTCTCCTGGATGAAATCAGCAGGGCTAAAAGCAGAGCCAGAATACACTGGAAGGGAACTACCACCACCGTAAAGTAGATGGTGTTTGCCAGTGATTTCTTAAAGTCCCTGTCCCCAAAAAGCTCCACGAAATTGTCCAGTCCGCAGAATTTAATCTTATCCGGCCTGAGGATATTGTAATCAGTAAATGCATAGCGGACCGTGGAAACAGCGGGCAGTATGAGAAACGCTGCCAGCAGCACCACCGCCGGAAGGATGAACAGGAACGCCGCCCGCCTTTCATGGACCTTATTCTTAGTACCATACTTCATGATATACCTCCTTTCCCTTTTTAAGGGAAGGGGGAGCATCGTCCCCCTCACCATTACTCCGCGTAGTTCTTCTGGTAGTTGGAATCAAAATCAGCTGCCAGCTGGTCTAAGGACTCTTTTACATCCGCGCCCGTGAACATGTTCATCATGGCCTCTGAGAATCCGGGTGACAGCACGGTATAGACAGGTGTTCTGGGTCTGGGATGGCCCGTATTCAATGACTGCTCCTTAAAGAGGGAACGGGGATATTCGTTGTACTCTGTCAGCGTGTCATAGCTGGATGCCCTGGTGGGAAGTTTTGCTATGGCCTGGGCATAGGAGGTCACATTTTCCTTATTCATCAGATAGGAGATAACAACGCCCGCGGCTTCCTCGTCCGCATTCCTGGTGATGCAGGCGGCCCAGTCCCCGGTAGGCGATGTGTTTATGCCGCCATTGTCAGCCACAGGAAAGTATGTAACGCCCCAGTTCAGGTCCGGGAAGGACTGCTCCAGGGTGGCCACTTCCCAGGAACCGCCCAGCATGGTTGCGCATTTTCCATTGTGGAACTCCTGCTTCATGGGGTCTATATTGGCATATCCATCCTGAATCAGGCTGTTGAGGAAATTGGCTGCCTGAATTCCTTTTTCACTGTTTACGTAGCCGTCTGCCTTGGAACCGTCCTCGCTTACAAAGTCAGTGCCGTTGGAAATCCAGAACTGCTCCAGCACATAGGGCAGCCCCTCTCCCTTATCCATGATAATGTTGGTTCCTGCCACGCCGCTGGTGGTCAGCTTACCGGCAATATCAGCGAATTCAGACCAGGTCAGGGCATCCTCCATCTTATCCGGCATGGTGATGCCGGCCGCGTCTGTCATATCTTGATTGTAGTACAATGCCACGGAACTCTCAGTGGCTCCCAGGGCGTACAGCCTTCCGTCATAGGTTCCCTGCACCTTGATGGATTCCACGAAATCACTCAAATCCTCCTCTGTAAAATAGGCGTCAATGGGTACGATGATTCCGTCCGCCGCGTAATTGGATATGTTTGGACCGTCCACAAACAAAATGTCAGGCAGGTCGTTGCTTGTCACGGCCGCGTTGATTTTATCCTCGTAGGCATAGGAATCCGCCCTCACGATGGCCTCCCTCTTAAGCTCGATTTCTCCCTTGTGTTCTTCATTAAACGCATTGATTTTTTCAACCCACCATGCTTCAATGGCCGGTTCATCCGTGGGACTCCAGATGGTCACCATCTTAGCCCCGTCGCTGTTGGTCCTGCCTCCCCCTGATTTGGAACTGCCGCCGCAGCCGCTCAGTGCGGATGCCGCCAAAACCACTGCCAGTGTCATACATGCCAATTTCTTATTCTTCATAACCAATCTCCCTCTCTTCATGATTTATGGCTCCAGATGGACTCCATGGTCCATACCTCCAAACGATTCAGACTTCCGGCCGAAAAATCCGCCTCCAGATGCCCCTCTGTGCTGTCCTGGTAAAACAGCTTGGTGCCCGCGGCCTCGCCGTGGTTTAAGTAAACCTCCGCCACCCTCCGGTCCATAAAAATCTCCACATAGCGGACTCCGCCGACATCAGACGGAAAGCAAATCTCTTTCACTTCCTTCCTGGTGGATACCAGGCTTGTCACTCCTTTTTTCCGCTCCAGATACAGGGCGTCATTTCCCTCCCTTGCAAGGGTCACAAGGAAATCCTGGTCATCGCCAAGTTTGATTTTTACAAAAAACGAGTTGCCCGGAACATGCACAGGCGGGATATGCTCTCCTTGAATCTCCGGGGCTGCCGCCTGATTATCCGCCCGATTTCCAGGCGAATTTCCTGTTGAATTTCCGGTCAAATTCCCTTCCTGCCCGCAGCCATCATTTTCACTCTGTCCTGACACCGCGAATATACGGTCCTTCAGCAGTCCGTAACATTCCTTTACCGGTTCCGTGAACAGCCTGCCATGCTCCATGTGCAGTTCCCTTGGAAGGGAAAAACTGCCGCAGGCTCCTCCCGGCTTAACGCGGTGTTCACCGTAAAAATCTGAAATCCACCCTATGGCAATCCTTCTGCCACTGTGTTCAAAGCTCTGCACAGCATAGAAGTTGCTCCCAAAATCATACCACTGCTGGTATTCTGTCTTAAACCTGCCCCCGTCAAAGGTGCCGGTATAGCATCGCGTCATCTGATACCGGCCGGCCTCATCGCGGTGGCACATCCATGCGCCTGCGGCCACATATTTCCCATCCAATTCAAAAAAGTCCGGACACTCAAAGGTCCTGATTCCCGGCTCGTGCTCCTGTAAGAGAGGACCTTTAAAGAGCCACTTTCCGCCCTCCCGGACATACAGCAGGATGGACGGCACACCGTCCAGACTGGAGCCCAATACCATATAGTCCCTGCCTTCCGCCCGTTGTACCTTGGGGTCCCTGAAATCAAAGGATGCTCCTTCCGGTCTTTCAGTGATGCATGGGCGCTCCTTTTCCACATGGATGCCGTCCCTGCACACGGCCTCTGTCTGCCATTCCCTGGTTTCCTCACCGTCCTCCTGCGGACCGTGGTGCCGGGTCAGATACAGATGCATCTGTTCCCCTTCCACCTGGGCGCTTCCCGAAAAAGCCCCTCCCTTGTGTTCCTTATCCCTCCACAGGCCGGGCTGAGGTTCCAGGACATAGGGCATATGTGTCCAATGCAGCAAATCCCGGCTCACCGCATGGCCCCAGTACATGTCATTCCATTCCTGCCCAAAGGGATTGGACTGGTAGAACAGATGATAATATCCCTTGAACCAGCAGAGCCCATTGGGATCATTTACCCAGTTCATAAAAGGATTAAAATGATACTGCTCCCTTACAGGAGTATCATACCATTTTCCCAGTTCCATTTCATCACCGCTGTCCGGGTCCAGGAACCTTATCCCCCGCTCCATCAAATCCGGTCCTCCGCTCAGATACATCTGGATGAGACCAACCCCTTTATGCCTGATGCGGTATGTACCGTTCTGGGGAAGGGCCAGCTGTACCAGGCGGTACCAGTCGTCATTCATGTGAACCTGCTGTTCCTTTCCTCCGGGTCCTTCCAGGCAGATCCAGCCATCCCTGTCATCTGATTTTTCAGCAAATATGCAGATGGATTCGTATTCCCCGCTGTCAAATTCCAACATCCACATCACCTCCCCTTATCCTGTCTGTGTCTATTTTTCCTATATGGAACCCATTCCACGTTCACACTATAGTACTATTAGATTAGTATGTCAATATCTTTTTGTAAAAGCGCGCAAAAATAGTGCACAATACACAATTTTTTGCTCTATATATTGTGCACTATTTTTATTCTTTTTCCAATTACTGTATTTGTCGTTCTCAGGCATCCTCTGTGTTCTTTATGGAACGTTTTATACCGTTCCACCTTTTTGTATGGAAACAGGCAGAATTTGTTCCATCTCTACTTTTTTACCATCCAACAGATCCATCATGGTATCCACACAGGCCGTTGCCAGTCCCGGTATATCCTGCGCTATGCTGGTAAGCTTGGGGGTAAACAGCCGGGTCATGTCAACTGCGTCATAACCAACGATATGGAGTTTCTCCGGAACCTTCACGCCTCTCTGGTTTGCTATGTTAAGGCAGTAGAGGGCTCCTATATCCGTAGTGAACACCCCGTCAATATCCCGGTAAATATCCATGTACTGTTCCATGATACGGCAATAGTAATCATATTCCATCATATTCCAGGCCATCTCAATGGTTTTCACAGATGCCCCATTTTCCTCCATGACCTGCTTAAATTCCTGATGCCTGTCATTGGAAGGCGTATGAACGCGGAAGGAACCGCCAAAGTTCAGCACGTTCCTGCAGCCCGCATCCAAAAGAAGCCGGGCCGCCATCCTGCCTCCCGCCTTGTGGTCCGAGTGTATCATGGGAATACCCGGTCCCAGATTCCGGTCCATGGCAACCACCGGCTTGTTCAGGTTCAAGTACGCGTAATCCTGGAGGGAATGGGCGCCGGTGATGATTCCGTCCATTACATTCTGGCGCAGCATGTCAATAAAGTCCTGCTCACGGTTGCTTATCTCAATGGTATTGCAGATCATGGCCTTATACCCGTTCTTATAGAGCTGGATTTCCATGTGTTTCAGCAGCTTGCTGAAAAATGGATTTTCCATATCAGGGACCACGATTCCAATGATTCCCGTCCTGTTCCGGAACAGGTTCCTGGCCAGCTCATTTGGCTGATAGTCCAGTTTCTCAGCGATTGCAAGGATTTTTGCCCTGGTATCCTCCGCAACATAGCCTGTCCCGTTAAGGGCCCGGGAAACAGTCCCCACCCCTACACCCGCTTTTTTTGCCACATCCCTGATACTCGCCATATGCCCAGACGACCTCCATCGCATAAAACTTCATTACGTAGTACTAATATCTTAGCAGGAGGAAGGTAAAAACGCAAGCGGGACCCGATAAGGATTTGGCAGAAAACCATGTGGAGACTTATTTTACATGCTGCTTTTTCCGGGTATCCATTTTAATTTTCCGTCAATATTCACAATTTTCCCTGGCAACCTTTCACAAAGTGTTGAAGCTTTCATGAAAGCGTTTTTAAATATCAAAGAAAATCAGGAGGGAAAACAACAATGTCACAAAAGAACACATCAACCAGCACTTCAAAATTCCAGCTTGACGGCAGGCCCGGTATGAAGGAGGCAGTGCCTTTAGGCCTGCAGCATGTACTGGCCATGTTTGTAGGGAACATCGTTCCTATGATTTTAGCAGCGTCCGCAGCCAGCCTGTCTGTTCAGGACGCCAACATGCTGCTCCAGTGCTGCATGCTGGGAGCTGCCATCTCAACCGCAATCCAGCTCTATCCCATACGAATCGGCAGCATACAGATTGGCTCCGGCCTTCCCTGCATGATGGGACTTACATATGTATTCCTGCCGGCCTGTCTTTCCATTGCCGGCAGCAAAGGAATTCCCTATATCTTCGGCGCCCAGATTGCGGCGGGCGTCATTGCGGTCAGCTACGGAACACTCCTTAAAAAAATGTCATCCTTCTTCCCTCCTGTGGTGACGGGAACCATTGTCATGACCGTAGGTGTTTCCATCTTTAATCTTGCCATCGGCAATATTGCGGGCGGTACATCATCGCCGGATTTCGGAGCCCCCATCAACTGGGCCGTCGGCGTTTTCGTGGTGCTGGTCGTACTGGGATTCAATGTGTTGGGCAAGGGCCTTCCCAAGGTTGCGGCTATTCTTATCGGTATGACGGCAGGCTACATTTTATCTGTCATTCTGGGACTGGTAAGTTTCTCAGGCATCGGAGAAGCGGCCTGGTTTGCCGTTCCAAAGCCATTTGCGTTTGGCGTAAAATTTGATTTGGGATATACCCTGATGTTTGTTCTGCTTTATTTCATCGTTGCCGTACAGATGATAGGAGATTTCAACGTATCCTGCATGGGCGGACTGGACCGTGAACCCACCCCGGATGAAATCGGAGGCGGAGCCACTGCAAACGGAATTACCTCCATTATTTCAGCTGTGCTTAACAGCTTCCCCACAGCCACTTACAGCCAGAACTCCGGCATCGTGGCATTGACAAAAGTGTGCTCCCGTTTTGTAATTCTGGTTGGCTGCGGAATCCTGTTCCTGGCCGGTCTCTGTCCCAAGGCAGGCGCTGTGCTGTCCACCATTCCCAACTGCGTGATTGGCGGCGGTACCGTGGTTGTATTTGCAATGATTGCCACCTCCGGCATGAAGCTCCTTGCCAAGGCCGGCTACTCCAACCGGAACTGCCTGATTATCGGCGTATCCCTGGCGTTTGGCCTGGGCACCCAGTTCTGCAAAGGCGCCAGCGCCCAGTTCCCCGCGGGAATCGCCGCAATGCTGGAGGAGAACAGCGTTATACTGACATCCCTGCTCGCAATCATCCTTAATCTGGTGTTTCCAAAGGATCCGGTTCAGGCGGAAGATCCGGCGGGTAAGGTACAATAAGAATAATTTCAGCTCCCATACCTACTTATCCCATTCTTCCAGGTACTGTTCCATAATAAATATCCCTTCCCCTCATATCCTTACCATGTAAAAATATCAGTTATCCTTTTAAAGCCTCAATAAAAGCGATTAGAGTCAATGCCTGCCCATAAGCCATAGGGTGAAGTCCGATATTTTTATAATGTTCTGCATTCATGCCCATAGCAGTTCCAGCAGATACCTTGAGAACAGTTCCATCTTCATCTACACAGTCACATAGGGCTTCGATGGCCTTATTTGCGCAGTCTTTAAAGCTTTCGTCCAAGATTCCCTGCCGGACTCCGCGAAACAGCCCTGCTGCGATAGCCGCGCTTCCAGAAGCCTCTTCATAGGAATCCGGATCGTCTAAAATGGTGTGGAATAGGCCGGATTCTGCTTGACAGCTGCGTAGTGCCTCTGCATGAGCCTTAAAGGTGTCCAAAATATATCGGCGTGTCCCCTCATCTAAATCGGCAGCCTGTTCCAGATAGAGCGTAATTCCCAGTGTAAACCAGGAGTTTCCGCGGCACCAGAAAACACCTCCGAAATTATCTCTTCGGATAAAGCTGTAACCATGGTAGAAGAGACCGTTGTTCTTGTTGTACAGATACTTTATATGGACCAACACCTGATGAAGTGCCTCGGCCTTCCATTCCTGATTGTTGTAGCGGTTACCCATCTGCTGTAAAAACAATACAGCCATGAACAACGTATCCACCCATAACTGGCCTTCATTTAAGATAACGCCGTTTCTGTCACCAATCCCACTGGTTACATGCTGAAAGCCATTGTCTCCAGTCTTGGGGAGCTCATGAATCAGCCAGTTGGCCTGATTCATGCACATTTTCTCATACATCTCTTTTTGAGGCAGACGATTCATTATCTGAAGCAGTGTAAGATAAGGCTCTGTGGTATTAATGTTGCGTGAAGGCAGGCCTTTCTCCATATTGCTCTGAAACCAGTTTTCAAGGAATTTCAGGTAACTGTCATCGCCATTTTGTTCTTGCAGCATATACAGACCGTAAAGTCCTACCCCCTGAGGCCAGTCCCATTCCTCGATACCAAAATCTCTTGCCACATTTCCGGTAGCAATGGCCTCTTTTATGGAAATATTTTTATCCCTGTCGTAGTCTGCGCCGCCCAGGTGCAGAAGTTTATAGGCCACCTGGTTTGTCTTCGCTTTCAATCGCTCTGTTGTCATTATCTTTTCCTCCTGAGATAAATTTAATATATGCGCTTGGGGTCATGCCCGTAGCTTTTCTGAACAGCTGGCTGAAATACTTTGGATTATTTCCGCAGCCCACCCTTTCCGCTACCGACATAATCCTGTCGCTTCCCATGCCTCCGTCCAGTAAAAGTTCCTTTGCCTTTTGAATCCGCAGACGGGGCAGGTAGTCGGAAAAACGTTCTCCGGTTTCCTTCATAAACCGTTTGCTTACATAATCAATGTTCATATACAGATGATTCTCTGCAATCCATTTTAATGACAGATTGCAGTCTGATAGGTTGTTTTGCACATACTCATCAATACGGACGCTTATGCTGCCTTTTTTTGTTTCGCCTTTGTGGTATTTGTCAAAAATTTCGTGAAGCTTCGGCACGATTATCTGCAGCATATCTCCCGTGCTGGTCAGGGTACGCAGCTTAAGAAGCAGTTCCGTTGCGTTTAATGCGGAAAAAAACAGGCAGCGGGAAGCAGAATACATCAAAACCGAAGAGGCCAGCTGACAAAAAAATACGGTATCAGTAATCTGAGACAGCAGTATCAGCAGTTCATCCAGCGCCTTTTTGGCAGCCAGAATATTTTCCTGGTAGAGAATCTCGGTCAGATGCTCCGCCTCATTTGTTATGCTCCGGTAATTACAGATAGTAATCAGAGCGCCGTCGTTGTCATAGTAAATAATTTCATAGCGTTTTACCTTTAAAATCACATCATCCAAAAGCATCTGGAGATTCTCATAATGAATCCGTTTATACTGGCTTGAAATGGTCTGGGCCGGAAGCGGTATTTTCTCCATACAGGCATCCAGACCGCTATACTCAACCTGATAAGACAGAAAGAAAAACAGCAGTGTCTGGTGTACGTACAAAATGTGAAAGGACAGTCCGGGCGTGTGTTCCCGGCGGAAATCGTGGATAAATTCCACTGCCCGTTTCATGGCGGATTCATCCACAAAATAAAGATAGCACAGCTCATAGGGCGTATTTTCAAAGTCTAAGAATTTCTGGTAAGGGGCATAGATAGACTGGAAATCCGTCTTTTTGCCTGACGTATCCTGGGCCACACCCTGGTTAAGCACATTCAGCATCATGGTACTGTCAAGATGCTTTAAGGGAGACGGCTGCTGGGGATACCGGCTAATCCTCTTTTGCGAGAGTTCTTCGATTACTTCTTTTACAGTCTGTATAATCAGCGCTTCTTTAAAGGGTTTTAACAGATAGTGGCGGACCCCAAACCACATGGCCTCCCTGGCAAATTCTTATTCCCCGTATCCCGACAGAACGATAAATTCTACCTCTGCATGCAGGCGTTTGATTCGCTGCAAAAGCTCCAGGCCGGACAACCCCGGCATCTTAATGTCTGTAATCACAATATCCGGATATTCATCCATAATGATATCATAGGCCTCTAAGCCGTCTTGCGCAGTTCCGATAACACGGACCCCCAGATTTTCCCAGGGGATGTGCTTAGAAAGAGTTTCCCTTATTATCTTTTCGTCATCTACAATTAATAGTTTTATCATACGTCTTTCTGGTCCTCCGGCAGCCGAATCTGCGCCACTGCCAAATCCTCGGATTCCACATTATAAATATGCAGACCATATGCTTCTCCAAACTGAAGCTTGATGCGTTTATTGATATTTAAAAGCCCGATTCCAAAGCCGTGGGGTGATATCTGGTTGGTTTCCAGATTCTCCAGCACATTCTCCGGGAACTGGGAGCCATTGTTGATGACTGTTAGTAAAACCATTCCATTTTCCCGCTTTCCGGTTATCTGGATGCGGAATGTGCCGATTATCTCCTCCAACGCATAGTTGATGGCATTTTCCACCAGGGGCTGAAGGGTCAGTCTGGGAATGGGTGTATGGTAAAGCTCCTCCGGAATCGAGAGTTCATACTGCACCCGGTCGCCAAACCGAACCTCGATAATCGCCATGTAATCTTTTACGATGTCCACTTCGCTTTCAATCACCGACTTAGCCGTGCTTTTACTTAAGGTAATGCGCAACAGGGACCCCAGCGCCTCCACCATCCTGGAAATAGTTTCCGCCTCTATGGCCTTGGCATAGCTGTTGATGGATTCCAGCGTATTGTAAAGAAAATGTGGGTTAATCTGGTTTTCCAGAGCCTTGAGCTGCATTTCTTTGGTCAGAAGCTCGTTGACGTAATTTTTCTGAATCAGCTCCTGGACCTGCCGGGCCATCTGGTCAAAGCCCTGATGGAGGGCGCCAATCTCGTCCGTCCGGCCGGAATAATCAAATTCCCTGGAAGGAGAAAGCGGTTCATCCTTTCCAAACTGGTTCATCTTCCGGAGCAGGCGGTAGAAATGCCGGCTGATGGAGAGAAACATTTTCCGGGAAAAAAGCAAGCTGGCAAACAGCGCCAAACCAATTACGGATAAGGACAGGAAAAGGGATAAAAACCGGGCCTGAACCACAGAATCATTGGGGCGCAGACAAAGATAATCCCATCCAAATTCAGGAATTGTACCTCTGGTATAGAAAAAACAGGAACTTCCCGGATTTCCTATGGTCCCATAATCCGCTGCCCTGGAAATTGCAGGGATGGCTTGATTCTCCAGTTGCGGTGAATGGTAGATTTCCTTTCCTTCTTTATAGATGATGTAGAGAGGAGGCGCCGAATCAAAAACCTGTCCTGCCAAATTCTGAATCACCTCGTTCAGGTTAATATTTACCAGAATGGTCCCAATGGTGTCCAATTGAAAATCCTTGGCCCGCCGTACATCCCTGACAAGAAAGAGGCCGTATTCTTCACAGTAATCCGTGACCCATATGGCGTCTCCCGGATGTTCATGGGCAGCGGCCAAAAGGGCTTCTGTTATCTCCGTGGGCACATCTCGGCATCTGGCCGGATTGCTGTAGGTCACGTAGCTTGGATTGTATAAATTAATGTAGTAAATGCCGTTTTGCCTGAAATTTTGATAGTAATCCGGCATCACATAAGATAAGGTCCTAAACGCCTTGGACTTGTCATTGTAGCTGGCCCGGGAATCAGAGGCAACAGATAGAAGGTCCTGGATGGAGTTATCCGCCAGAATCATTCCAGTCATGTCCACTGTGTTGGACAGCCGTTCTGCTATGGCGGAAGAACTGTAGTCTGAGGATTCCTTCGTGGCCTCGTACAGAAGGAGGTTGCCGGAATGATAGATACACCACAGGCCGGTTCCTGTCCCTAACGCAGTCATGGCCAGGACAAAGCAGATAATGCAGGTAAATTTCTTATTCAAAGAAAAATTGTTAAATTTTTTATGGATTTCTTCTGTTATTTTCATGTCTATTATTATAGGAAAAGTCCATTCGGTTTGCAAGGGCATAGCCCCCCGCAAGCCGGAAAATCGAACTGTAAGGCCGGTTTTTTAGGAAACAGCCCCCGGAAATACCACGTTTTTTTAGGACCGGGGAACGTTTTTTTGAGTTCCATTTTCCGTACAAAAAATCTATAATATTTTCATAAAGCAGCACGGATTTGTGCAAAAGTGTGAAAAAAAATGGAAGGAGCTTATTATTATGAAAAAGAAATGGACAGCATTATTAGGATGCGCCCTGGCGGCGGCAGTATTTACCGCCTGCGGCAGCGGACAGAGCAGTGAAAATACAAATGAGGCCACGGCAGCCGGTACAAACCAGGGCCAGACAGAAACCGTCAATATGATTGTTTCCTGGTGGGGGAACCAGACGAGAAATGAGCGTACCCAGCAGGTGCTGGACCTCTACAGCAGCCAGAGCGGCATCTCGTTTGACGGCCAGTTTGCCGAATGGGCTGACTATTGGAACAAGCTTTCCACCGCCGCCGCAGGCAATACCCTACCCGATATCGTGCAGATGGATTACGCTTATCTGGACCAGTTCGTGAACAACCATTTATTGGTGGACCTGACTCCCTATGTAGAGGACGGAACCATTGACGTCTCTAACATCAGTGAAGATATTTTAAATTCCGGCAAAATAGGGGACGGCCTTTATGCAATTCCAACCGGAATCAATGTTCCTACTCTGCTGTACAACAAAACATTGCTGGAAGAAAACGGAATCAAAATCCATGACAATATGACCATGGAGGAATTCTATACTGTATGCAAGGAGGTCTATGAGAAAACCGGTTATAAAACAGATGTATTTTATGGAAATGGGGCCGACTTCGCGGCTTATGTCTTGCGCTCCCAGGGAGTATCGCTCTACGGAGACGGCAAGCTGGGTGCTACAGAAGATCAGCTGAAGACCTTTTTCGATATTTATGAGAAAGGTATTACCGAAGGATGGATGTGCGAACCGTCCATTTATGCGGAACGTACCATCGGAACACCAGAGCAGATGCCCCTGGTTTACGGCTCCACTCCGAGTACCCGAAGCTGGTGCGCATTTTCCTGGTCAAATGCCTTTTCTTCCCTGCAGAATGCAGCCGGGGATAACCTGGAAGTGGAGATTACCACCTGGCCGGCAGACAATCCTCAGGCAGCTAATTACCTGAAGCCAGGCATGTTCTTCTCAATTACCGTTGATGGAAAGAATCTTGATGAGGCAGCCAAATTCTTAAATTACTGGAACAATGACATAGAAGCCAATAAAATTCTTCTGGGAGAGCGGGGAATTCCTGTATCTTCCGTTGTACCCGAACAAATTTCAGGCTTGATGGACAAGTCCAGCCAGCAGGTAATTGATTTTGTATACAATGTAGTGGAGCCCAACTCCTCCCTGATTGACCCTCCTTCTCCGGAAGGTTCCGCAGAGGTAATTCAGGCAGTGAACCATCTGGTGGAAAAGGTGGGGTATCAGGAACTGACCGCAGCCGACGCTGCGAAGGAGCTCTATAACATTGGAAATGGGGCGCTGTCAAAGTAATAGGAAGGAGCGGCCATGAAATTAAAGGCGCATTTAAATAAAGAAAGTACGGCAGGGGTGATTTTCACCCTGCCGTTCATCCTGGGGTTTCTATTGTTCATGGTGGTTCCCATGGGAATCTCCCTGTACTATTCCTTCTGTGATTACAATATCCTGTCACCGCCTAAGTTTGTGGGGCTAAAAAACCATCTGGCGGTCTTAACAGATGAGACTTTTTACAAGGCCATTGGCGTTACCTTCTATTATGCATTGGTTTCCGTTCCTCTGCGTCTTATTTTTGCGCTTTTGGTTGCCATGCTCCTGTTAAAGAGCACAAAAGCTACCGGGTTCTACCGGGCGGCTTACTATCTGCCCTCCATCATCGGCGGTTCTGTAGCGGTATCCATCCTGTGGAAGCGGATGTTTGCCATGGACGGCGTCGTAAACAGCCTGCTTTCCCTTTTTGGAATCCACTCAGAACTCTCCTGGCTGGGAGATACGAGAACCGCCATATGGGTGCTGATTCTCCTGGCTGTGTGGCAGTTTGGTTCCTCCATGCTGATTTTCCTGTCCTCTTTAAAGCAGATTCCGGTCACTCTTTATGAGGCGGCCAGAGTGGACGGCGCCGGAAAGCTCAGGCAGTTTAAGGATATTACCCTGCCATTGCTGACACCTACTATCTTCTTTAATCTTGTGATGCAGATGATTAACGGTTTTCTGGCATTTACCCAGTCCTACATCATTACGCAGGGACGGCCCATGAATTCCACCCTGTTTTATACGGTTTACATGTACCAGCAGTCCTTTGAGTTTTACAACACGGGTTACGGAGCCATGCTTGCCTGGATTATGCTTGCCATTGTGGGTATGATTACCCTGGTTCTGTTTGCTACAAAGAAGTTCTGGGTATATGAGGGAGGCTTTTGATGAAAACAACACGAAAAATAAGCACTGTAATATATCATGTTCTTGTATTAGGCTTTGGGCTTATGATGATTTACCCCCTGATTTGGATGGTCATGAGTTCCTTTAAGGAGACCAACACCATTTTCACCACAGCCGGGTCCCTGATTCCGGAGAAATTCACATTGCAAAATTACATCAATGGCTGGAAGGGATTTGCCAAGATTAGTTTCGGAGTGTTTTTCAAAAATTCTTTGTTTATCTCCATCGTTGCAACCATAGGCACCGTTATTTCCTCGGCTCTCGTGGCCTACGGCTTTGCCCGCTGTGAATTCAAGGAAAAAAAGCTCCTGTTCAGCGCCATGCTGATATCTATGATGCTGCCGGCCCAGGTACTCATGATTCCCCAGTATCTGTGGTATCAGAAGCTGGGCTGGGTGGGAAGCTACCTTCCTCTCATTGTTCCGTATTTTTTTGCCATCCAGGGATTTTTTGTGTACCTGATGATTAATTTTATTGATGGAATCCCCAGAGAGCTGGACGAGGCAGCCAAAATCGACGGATGTTCCTATTACACGATTTTTTCAAAGATAATCCTTCCTCTTATATCACCGGCTCTGATTACCGCGGGCATTTTCTCCTTTATGTGGAGATGGGATGACTTTTTATCCGCCCTGCTCTATGTAAATGAGTCCGCAAAATATCCGGTGTCACTGGCTCTTAAGCTTTTCTGTGACCCAGGCTCATCCTCGGACTACGGAGCCATGTTTGCAATGGCATTCCTGTCGGTGCTTCCGGCGGTAATCATGTTCATTTTCTTTCAGAAATACTTAGTGGAAGGAATTGCAACCTCCGGCTTGAAGGGATAAATGGAACAGTGATAATAAACTAATTCATAGAAAGGTCAGAAAATAAAAATGGAAAAGATGAAGAAAATGCTGAATCCCACGGCCTGCAATGTGACTGAAGAAATTATGAAGCTGACAGACGGGCTGGGCTGCAGCATCTATGTGGAGGCCTCCGGCAGTCCTAAAAGTGCAACTCAGGGATTAGCCGTGCTTTGCAATCATGGCCGATATGTTCAGATGGGTGTGCTTTCTGATCTGGTAAATGCTGACTGGAATACCATCGGAGACGGCAAGGAGTTAACCATTATCGGTTCCCATCTATTTGCAAAAATATATCCGGCTGTAATTCGCGGCATCGAAAAAGGGTTGATTAAGACTGACGGCCTAATATCACATTGCTACAAGCTGGCCGACTGGAAGAAGGCTTACGAGACCGCAGAGTGTAGTCCCGAGGCGGTTAAGGTCATGCTGGAGCCGTAGACCCCAAGCGTTTGAAAAGGGGGGTGTAAGGGAGGTGCATTTGTCCAGATAGAAGTCAAAATTGACTTCTATCTGGACTTTCGCTGCCTATTTCGATACCTCCCTAATTCTCCATCACATCCTGATAAGCAGCATGGTTCTCCAGCGCTTCCGTCATGACCGCCATCCGGGACAAATCACCTAACAGAATTACACCGCTCATCCGGTTATTCAGGAAATAGTATTTCCGGTACTGTTCCTTACCCATATCCCTGAATTCCACTGTTTTATAATAGAGATTCGGATTTCTTCCGTTGTCGCCCGCGGCAAACAGGGCGGTGTTCATACCGTGGAAGGTCAGGGCCGCAGGTACCGGAGTGTATTCCAGACTGTCACCGGCCGCGTTGGCGCCGGCAGTCCTGCCCTGCTCCACAGCCTCCGGCCAGATGCCGTAATTCGTGTCATGGTACTGTGCACAGTCACCACAGGCATAGATGCCGGAAACGGAGGTCTCCATCAGCTCATTGACAACTACCCCCTTCTTCGTCTCCAATCCCATCTTCTTCGCCAGCTCTATGTTGGCGCGGATGCCTGCGGACACAATCACCATCCCGGCTTCCACCACTTCCCCGGTTTTCAGGCGGACACCGCTCACATGGCCGTCCCCCTCAATGGCTTCCACATTGACACCGGTGCGGATAACCACACCGGCTTTGGATGCAATTATCTTCAACTGCTCCCCGGAACTCTCATCCAGCTGACGTCCCATCAGGGATGGCGCCATTTCAAGCACCGTCACCTCAAGGCCGGCCTTCTTAAGTTCCCACGCTGCTTCCAGTCCCAAAACGCCGCCTCCGATAACCACGGCCTTCCCCGTGCTCTTCATCAGAGTCTCCACCTTTCTGACATCAGAAAGCCGTCTGATTGCCGCCACCTCCGGCAGCTTGCTTCCTTCCATAGGCGGAATAAAGCATTCACTTCCCAGCGCGTAAATCAGCTTCGTGAAATGCAGCTTCGTTCCGTCGTCAAGAAGCGCCTCCCTGGCATCCATATCCACGCTCTCCACCCGTTTTCCAAGCATCTGGCACACCTGTTTTTCCTCGTACCATGCTGCATCCACCATAGCTATCTGCTCCGGCTCCAGACCTGCAACCAGGGATTTGGTCAGCATGGGACGGTTGTAGGACGGATAGGGCTCCTCGGATACCATGATAATCCGCCCTGTGGCATCCCTCTCCCGGATGGCTTTCGCGGCATTAAATCCGGCCGCGCCGTTACCGAGAATCAAATATTCGTTAGCCGTGTTGTTGGTGAAATCATTTACCACATCGTCAACCGGCACCAAGTTCTCCCGGCCCACGCCGCAGACAGGACAAATCTCAATGGAGGAATCAAAAATCTCCCCGCAAACCAGACATTTAACCAGTTTCCTGCTGCCCTTTGCCGCCGCTGCCCCCGGCTTCTTGGACTGCACCAGACATCCGAACTGGTATCCGAACTCATAGGCACTCACCAAATCCGCCTCCGACGGTTTGAACCGCACCCTGAACCCGTCTACCACCTTCATTTTCAACTGTTTCAAGCGCTCCGTGATATGGGGTACTCCCTCGCCGCTCCAGCCGTAGCTGCCGAACGCTCCCGCATATTTTCCGCCGTGGGTGACACTGAACATGCCCAGCGTCAAATCCCAGATAGGACGCAGCGCCTCGGCAATAATGGTGGGCGTACCAAACAGCATTCCGTCCGCAAACTGTAACTCCTCCTGCACCTTCGCCGTATCGGCCGTCACCATATCGTAGCAGCGTACGTCGATATCGCCGCTGTCGGAAATTCCCTCCGCAATCTTCTCCGCCAGCAGTCCTGTATATCCGTATGCGCTGACGTAAGGGATGATAACGGTCTTTTTCCTGTTGGGATTCACCACCGTGGACCATTCCCGGTAAAGGGCCATCACCCGCTTAATTCTGTCACCCGCCAGCACCGGGCCGTGACCCGTGCACACCATGCTGATGTCCAGGGATTTCACCCGGTCCAGGGCCTTCAGCATAAACGGTTTATACGGCCCGATGATGCAGTCAAAATAGTAGCGCAGGGCCTTTAAGTAATCGTCCTCATTCTGAATCTTATCCGACACCACCTCTTCCAGGCAGTAGTGGGAGCCAAAGGAATCGCAGGTCACCAGAATCTGCTCCTCCTCGATAAATGTGTACATGGTATCCGGCCAGTGCAGGTTTGGAACCAGCATGAAATGCAGCGTCCGCTGGCCAATGGTCATCCGCTGGCCGTCCTTCACCGCAATGCTGACAAAGTCCCGGTTCACGATTTCTTTTAAGAAACTAATGGCACAGGGAGTCGCCAGTATCTTCATCTGGGGACTGTAATCCAGCAGCCGCTCCACACTCCCCGCATGGTCCGGCTCCGTGTGGCTGGTCACCAGATAGTCAATCTTTGTGATATCAATCACTGCTTTTAATTTTTCCAGATATTCGTCAAAAAATCTGGCCTTCGCCGTCTCAAACAACACCACCTTATTCCCGGTCTTCATCACATAGGAATTGTAGGTTGTGCCAAACTCCGTATACATCACAATATCAAACACACGCAGCTTGTCGTCAATAATACCCGTCCAGTAGAACCCGTCTCTCAATTTAATCGTTTCCATGATCAGCACCTCTCCTTTACACACATGAATTACAGATAATATGTTATTCTATACTTTTACTTTAACGCAAATCCCGCCCTGTGTCTATTGCATTTGCCACATATTGGCAAACTGTTATTAATCTTAGCCCTATTTGTACAATTTTGACTAACCGCAATAAGGGGCCGCCAAAAAGAGCGATACGAAAAACATGTGGAATATCATTGGAAAAGGAAACCTCCGGAAAAACCGTAAACATGATTTTTCCGGAGGGCCGGTTTTCAGAGAGAAAAAAACAGGGAATCGCTGAGCAAAGGGGGAGTAATTATGAAATATTAGATTATACCGGCTTTTTATTATATTACAAACTGCTCTATGTAACGTTTTGAAAGCTTTAAGCTGTCCAGAATCCTTTCACGGTCCGCCTCAAACGCCCGGTCCTCCACTTCCACGCATGTAAACCCATCATAACCAATATCAGTCAGCGCAGACACATAACGTCCCCAGTCCACATCTCCCAGTCCCGGAAGCTTGGGTTCCATATATTCCAGCGGATATGCCATGATTCCCACATCCTTAAGCTTCTGGGGATAAACCTTGATGTCCTTATAGTGTACATGGAATATCCTCTCTCTGAATTCATAAATAGGCTGGATATAATCCATCATCTGCCACACAAAATGGCTGGGATCGTAATTGATGCCAAAGTTTTTGCTGGGTATCATATCAAACATTTTTCGCCAAAGAGCGGGTGACGTAAACAGGTTATGCCCCCCTGGCCACTGCTCTCTTCCAAACAGCATCGGACAGTTTTCAATTGCGATTCTGACACCGTGCTCCTCAGCATATCGGATAATAGGAGGCCATATCCGGCCAAATGCCTCAAGATTTTCTTCCACGCTCTTAGTCTGATCCCTGCCCACAAAGGTGGTGACCATTCCAACGCCCAGCTTTTCTGAAAATGCAATTACCTTTTTAAGGTGCCGTATGGCAGCCTCCCGTTTCTGAAAATCACCGTCCATGGTATTGGGATAATATGCCAGGGCGCTGATCTCAACTCCTGTCTTTTTACATGTCTCATGAATATGGTTCACGTACTCACGGCTGTCATTATCCACGTCAATATGGCTGACACCCGCATAGCGGCGTTCCGCTTTCCCCTGGGGCCAGCAAGCGGCTTCCACGCACTCATACCCCAGTCCGGCGGCCGTATCCATCATTTCCTCAAAAGTCCATCCATCCAGGATGGCACTTACAAACCCTAACTTCATCTCATTCTCCTTAGCCTATTTTAATTGTTTTTCCTGTTTTGGCAGATTCTATACTTGCAAAAACTGCTTCCATGGCGCTGAGTACGCTTTTTCCACTGAGCTGTGCTTCCTTTCCGTGAACAATACAGTCCATAAAGGCGTCTATTACGCCTGATTTCGTCTGCTTGTCATTGGTCTGAATCTGATCTACATTGTACAGGATGACCTCATTGTCCGGCTTTATAATCTTGATGCAGTATTCCGGGTCCTCATAGATACGCATAATTCCCTTGGACCCGTACAATATGGTGGAGTTGTCTTCCTGACCATAGTAGGTCCAGCTGGCTGTCATAGTTCCCACTGCGCCTGATTCCATCTTATAGATACAGATAGCATTGTCGTCCACCCCGATCAGGTTTCCGCTCCCATCTTTTTTATCCAGGGTGGTAATCACAGCTGTAGTCTCTGCCACATGTTCTCCCATCAGGTACTGGAGCAGATCTGTCTTATGGATTCCCAGATCCGCCATAGCTCCCATGGCAGCCTTTTTTTTGTCAAAAAACCAGGTATTGCTGCCGGGATCAATGCTCCAGGTTTCCGGGCCTCCATGTCCAAAGGTAGTCTTAAAGGTTATAACCTTTCCAATATCCCCGCGCTCAATCAGCTTCCTGGCAAGCGCATGGCCTTTGGCTAGTCTCTGATTCTGCCCAATCATAAGGCATTTCCCTGTTTCCTCAGCAGCTTCTGCCATCTGGCGGCACTCCTCAAGGGTTACCGCCATTGGTTTTTCGCAAAGTACATCCTTGCCCGCCTTCAGTGCGGCAATGGATATCTTTGCGTGAAACTCATTGGGAACACATATGGAGACAGCATCGATTTTTTCATCCTCCAGCAGTTCTTCATATGTCTCATAAACGCGGCCTCCGTATGTACCGGCGAGCTCTCTGGCCCTCTCCGGGTTCAGGTCATAAAACGCATAAAGCCTTGCGTCCCGGTGGTCTGCGTATTCCGGAATATGCCTTACCTGGGCAATCCTTCCGCATCCAATGATTCCTATACTTTTCATCATGAACCTCCCTAATTCTTTGTGAGCATATGGACCCTGATGGCGCTGATTCCCAGAGATATGATAATCAGGGCGCCGGAAGCAATCTCCTGAAGATAAGAGTTGACTCCCAGTATATTCAGCACGTTGGAGATAAGTCCCATAAGCAGTACGCCGAAAAATGTTCCTACAATATTTCCCTTTCCACCGTTAATAGGCGCTCCGCCAATTACCACCGCGCCCATGGCCTGAAGCTCATATCCCGCTCCTGTGGAGGGCAGGGCCGAGCCCACCCTGGACAGCAGGAGGACAGCAGCCAGGCCTACAAAAAAGCCATTCATGGCAAAGAATATAAGCTTATTCCTGGTCACCTTGATACCTGACAGGAATGCCGCTTTCTCATTAGAACCAATGGCAAAGATACGCCGTCCTATCTGCGTATACCGCAGTATAATGCCAACCACCACGCACCCCATCAGGCTGATAATAAAAATCAGAGGAACTGCCCCAAACAGGCGGAACCGGTTCATTGTATCAAATTTTCCGTACACGGTCTGAATGACTCCTTTTGTCAGATATAGGGCCGCTCCTGTATATACGCTGGTGGTTGCCAGCGAAATTATAAAGGAAGGCGCCTTAAAAAGAATCGCAAGTACCCCGTTAAAAAACGTACAGAACATGGCTGTGAGGATGCCTGCGGCTGCGGCTGCGGGAATGGGGATCCCCGCGTTCATCATCATTGCCATGAGACAGGAGCTCAGTCCAATGACCGCCCCAACCGATATGTCAAAATTCCCTGATATAATCAGGATAGTAGCGCCCGCAGCCACCAGGCCCAGAACTGCAATCTGCTCAAAAATATTCATCACATTGTTAAGCATAAGAAACCTGGGATTCTTCAGCGCCGTAAGCACGGATATCAGTAAAATAATCAACAGAAGTATGAGCCACTGCTGACTTAAAATTTTGTATTTCAGATTATTTCTGTCCTTCATCTGTCCTTCACTCCTTCACTCCAATATACTCTTTTATCAGCCCATCTTCTGTGACATCTGCCGAATCCAGGATACGCACCAGCCGCCCTTCCCTCATGACCCCAATCCGGTCACTCATGGAAATAAGCTCGGGCATGTTGGAGGATACCATAATTACAATCTTCTGTTCCTTTGCCAGTTTTTCAATCAGCTTATAGATTTCCTCTCTGGCCCCCACATCCACGCCCTTGGTGGGCTCGTCAAAAATATATACATCTCCGTCCTCCAGAAGCCAGCGGGAAATAACCACCTTCTGCTGGTTGCCGCCGCTCAGGTTTCCTACCTCCTGCTCCTGGCTGAATACCTTTATCTTAAGCTGCTGTATGCTTTTATCCACAATTCCTTTTTCCTTTCTCAGATTCAGAAAAAAGGAATTGTCGTTTTTTGATATAGTAAGATTTTCCCTGGCCGAACGTATCAGAAAAAGACCTTCGCCCTTTCTGTCCTCCGAGACAAGGAATACCCCTCTTTTTACAGCGGATTTGGGATTTGTGGGAGTGATATCCTTTCCATCCAGGGACAGGGTTCCTGAATCCTTTTTATCGGCCCCGTATATCATACGAACCAGCTCCGTCCTTCCCGCGCCCACCAGACCGCCCAGGCCAAACACCTCCCCCCTGGACACTGAAAAGCTCACATCCCGGACAATACGGTTGCCGGAATAATGCTCTGCCACAAGAGCCCTGTCACCGGATGAAAAGCTGCCTTTCTGATAGAAGTTGGATGCATCCCTTCCCACCATGGCCTTAATCAGCTCATCCTGATTTGTCTCTTTCAGCATAAGCTTTTTCACCATTGCACCATCCTTCAGGACATAGGCCATATCTCCCAGACGGAACATCTCCTCTAAATAATGGGAGATATAGATGATGCCCAGTCCCTTTTTCCTCAACTGTTCCACCAGGTTCATAAGAGATGCGGTCTCCTCCTCTCCCAGAGAAGCCGTTGGCTCATCCATAATCAGAATCCGCGCTTCCTGATACAGGGCTTTTGCAATCTGAAGATTCTGTTTCTGACCCGGTGAAAGCTCCTCCACCAGCATGGAGGGCTTCATATCCATACTGAGGCTCTGAAGCAGCCGCCTTGTCCTCTCCTCCTGCTCCCTGCTGTTCACAAAGGCTCTGCCCCTCAGCCTTTCATTTCCCAAAAATATGTTGTCGGATACCGTAAGGGAGCTCACAAGGTCGGCATCCTGGTAAATGGTGGCGATTCCCAGATGCATAGCCTGACCGGGAGTCATCCGTTCATATGTGGTTCCGAATATAGTGATTTTTCCTTTGTCCGGTTTTTCCGCGCCGGAAAGTATCTTGATCAAAGTGGATTTGCCGGCCCCGTTTTCCCCTGCCAGGCAAATAATCTGCCCCGCCTCCAGCTCCAGGCTCACATCCTTCAGTACCTGTATGCCGGAAAAGGATTTGCAGATTCCGTCTATGGATAAAATATTTCTCAATTCCTTTCCCTCCCTTTATCTATAAATGGGGATTCATATGAACCCCCACTGAAATGTTTCCTATTGCATTAATTCCGGAAAATACTCTTTTGTCAAATCCCAGTAACACTCATCCACTTCCCATGGCACTACCTTGGTCTTGTCATCAATATTACTCTGGTCCACAGGCATAATAGGAAGTTCAACCTGCTGCTGAACTGCTGTGCTGGCTCCGGTTGCGTACTGATTCAATACCTGATAGGAAACAAGTCCCTCCCAGCCAGGAGATGATGAGATGGTATAATCCAGCTTGCCGTTCTTAATAAGGGGAAGGCCCGCGGGAGAACCGTTCTGTGAAACCACCTTATACCGGTCTGCCACTCCCTGAGAATCCAGCATCTGGATAATACCGGCTGCCATGTCCTCATTCATAACAAAGATAACTGAAAAGTCTTTGCCGGAAGCAATCGCATCCTGTGCCACCGTAATAGCTTTGCTGGGATTATATTCCCCTTCCTGAATATCGATTATCTTATTTTTGCCCAGTTCATCCACCTTTGCCTGCATAGCTTCATTTATCCTCTGGCAGGGCACTGACTCAAAGTTGCCTGTGATCACAAAGATATTTTCACCCGGACAGTTATCCGCAAACCACTGTCCGTAATTGTTGCCCATCTCTGTCCAGTCAAAGTCAATAGCTGCAACAATGTCGTTCCCATTGTTATCCAGAGCTGTTCCCACACTGTCCGTTGACACCAGCGGTATACCTGCCTTTGCGCATTTTTCTGCTGCTATTTTAGCTCCGCTTTCATTGAAGGAAAAGATACACAGCCCGTCAACGCCCTGGTTAATCATGGAATCAATATTGGAGACTTCTTTGCTGACATCGTAGTCTGAATTTAAAATAACTACCTTGTTGCCATCCTTCTCCGCTCCCATCTGAAATCCTTCCACATTGCGCTGATACCATGTATCCGGCCCCGGCGTAATATAACCGTAAACCTTTCCCCCCGCACTTTCCGCTTTGGACTCCTCTGCTTCTTTGGACCCGGCCTGCTCTGTCTGAGATGTTTCTTCCTTTGCCGCGGTCTGTGCTGCGGTTGTTGTCTCTGTCTGGGATGAACCAGAACAAGCAGTCATCAGAGTCATTCCCGAAACCACCATTAATGCCAACAGTCCTTTTTTCATTTGACACCCTCCTTAGTTAAATGTTTTTGATTTATAAATGTCTATTTATAAATTCTCCTTCAGAAACTTCAGCCCCTCTAAGGCCAGCGCATCCTGGCTGGCGGCCAGGGGTCTCCACAGAGAAACCGCTTTTGCTATCTCTGTTATGTCTGTGGTAAAAGATTCAATCACCACCGCGCCGTCATAACCAATATCCCTCAGCGCCTTGCTGATTTCATCCCAGTCAAGATGGTCCTGTCCCGGAGTTCCCCGGTCATTGGAACATGCATGAAAGTCAAACAGCCTGCTGCCCGCTCTGCGGATCGCCTGCCCCAGACTCTTCTCCTCAATGTTCATATGAAATGTGTCCAGCAAAAAACCTACATTATCACATCCAATCTCATCCAGAAGTTCCACCCCCTGGTCAACTGTGTTCAAAAAATCCGTCTCAAAACGGTTCAGGGGTTCAAGGGCCAGCCTGATTCCTTTTGTGGCGGCATAGCCCGCAAGATCCCTGAGATTATCCACTGCATAGGATCTCTGCCGCGTCCGTTCTTCCTCTGAAGCCATCCTTGCCTTACCGGTTGCCGCATACATAGGTCCCGCCACATAGGGGGAGCCAAAAACCGATGCCATATCAATCAGCGTCCTGATATACTCCATCCCCTTGTCCCTGTAACGGGAAGCGTCTGAGCTGATATCCCGCTCCGGGCCAAAGGCTCCGCATATGTTAACCTGTATACCTGCCTTATCAGCTTCATGCTTCACATAGGCAGGGTCAAATGACGAGGGATCTTCCACGCCTATCTCATAGATGTCAAATCCCAGCTCCTTGGCATGCTTTAATTGTTCTATGGTATGATTTGAAAACGGGGATACCCAGACATAGGAACTTACACCAAACTTCATTTTTCCTCCTTTTTATGTGTTTTACATTTTTATGTAAAATACTTTCATTTTCTTCCGTTTTTTATGTCATTTTCATTTATTACTATATCTTTTTTTCATTTTATTGTCAATGCTTTGTAAAAATTTACATTTTTTACATTTTCTCTGTACATTTCTTCTATTTTGGTGTATTCTAAATATATCATTAGATTGTGAGGTATCAGCCATGTCAACAAAACCAACCATTTCCCAGATAGCAGATATGTCCGGTGTCTCTATAGCCACCGTATCACGCTTTATCAACAATACAGCCGCAGTCAAGGGCAGCACCGCGAAAAAGATCATGGAAGCCATCCATTCTCTGGATTATCCACTGCCTGAAAGCTTTATTGCCACCAACACGAAAAAGGACGGCAAGGTCATTCTGATCAATATACCGTCCGTCTCCAATCCATTTTACAATGATGTAATCAAGGGAGCACAGGATGCGGCCCTGCGCCATGATTACTACACCCTGGTAAATGTCCAGCATCTTAATTCATCTACTGAATCAACCTTTTTTAATCTGCTAAATAACATTAACCTCTGCGGCGCCATTATATTAAACGCCATGGATCAAGGATATTTTAACAGCCTTTATCATACCATTCCCTTTGTACAGTGCTGTGAGTATACGGAAAACCAGAACCTGGTCTCCTATACCAGCATTGATGACGTGGCAGCCGCCAAGACAATGATGGAGTACATCCTGTCCACAGGGCACACAAAGATTGCTTTTCTGTGTGGACCGGACCGGTATAAATACGCACGCCAAAGGAAGGCCGGATATATACAGACGCTGGAAGCCGCCCATATTCCACTGAACAAGGACTGGATCATCCAGCTGCCTGAGCTGGACTTTGACATGGCCCTCTCATCCACACACCAGCTTATGTCTCAGAAGGAGCATCCCACAGCTGTCTTTGCCGTCTCCGATGTGCTTGCCGCAGCTGCCATACGCGGATGCCGCCTGGCCGGGCTTTCCGTACCAGCGGACATTATCGTTACGGGATTTGATAATGTGAACATATCCCAGGCCACATCCCCTCCCATCACAACCATCAACCAGCCAAAATATCAGATGGGCTACATGGCATGTGAGCTTCTAATTGAAAAGCTAAATACTCCCGGAGCAAAACCGCGGCAGGTACTGCTGAACACAGAGCTCATCATACGGGAATCCACACAGAGACAGCGTACCTAGCACCAGAACATCACGGACCGGGAAGCATACTTTGGAGTCAAATGAGAGTCAAAAGGGCGCTATGCCGATGCAGCATTGGTGTCAAATTCTAGTTCATTTGTTCTGTTGTAAATTCAGCTATAAATTTTTCTATTTTTCACCGGCGGCGGACGGCTGTGATGCTGCCGGATCCCCCTAACAGGCAGGAATCACATATAGTTCTACAAAATCGGGCAAATCCCTTGGAATTTACAAACTTTTATGCGATAATAAAACTACAAGCAGACTTCAAAACTGAACGACATCGACCTGCATATTCTCCATTTTGTGCAGACCAATCTGAAGCTGTGCACAACAATCAGTATCGCTGACCTGGCCAGAAAATGCAATGTTTCGACAGCCACCGTCCTGCGTACCACCCAGAAGCTGGACTTCAGCGGTTACAGTGAATTCAAATTTTTCCTGAAAAACGATACGGAGAAGGTTAATGTCTCCACGCTGGATATGATCGAGATTATCAGCCAGGACATCTCGCAGACCATCAAGCTCTTCAAGCAGAATAAGGAAATCAATGAGATCTGCCGGATCATCGACAAATCTGACAACATCTATGCTTACGGCACCGGACACGGACAGCGGCTGATGCTGCAGGAATTTGCCCGCTGTTTCCTGAATGTCAACAAGAATATCATCCTGATCCCGTCTCTGACTGAGTTAAAGATTATCAAGAAATTTATGAAAAAAACAGATTTGCTGTTCATCGCCTCCTGGTCAGGCAATATTGACAAGTACCGGGACATCCTGATCAACCTGGAAGTGCTGGGCATTCCGATGATTTCCATTACCTGCTTAAACAACAACGATTTATCTGCCATGTCCAAGTACAACCTCTATTTCCAGAGCAGCACCATGGACAAGGATATGAATATCAACCGTTCCTCCTACCTCACGCTGCATCTGATTCTGCATCTGCTCTATGATGGTTATATCGACTACGCGACCTGCAAAATTTAGAACGGCGCTGATATTGATAAGAATTACACGAAACCTGTTTTTTACAATACAACAACACTGCCGCCTTAACGGTCATTCCCCGTTAAAGCGGCAGCCTTTTTCATTGCTTATTCAAACCTTCAGGCACAGCAGTGTTATTTTGCAGACATTGCCCACGCCTTATTGAGCAGCAGCGGACGAAGATATGCAACCGTGGAGCACATCGGCAAAATATCCGGATTCAGACGGATATTCAGCTCATTTTCCAGGTAGCTTCTTCTTTGCATCATACGCTTCCACAGCTCCGGCGCATGCTTCTGAATTTCCTGTCTCAGCGCCTCGTCCGCCAGCGCCACCGTGCTCTCCGCACTGGTTCCGGCATATCCTTTCACCGACGGAATAATGTCGATCTGGAACAACATTCCGCTTTCCAGCACTTCTTCACTTCCCGCATACACCGGTGAAGACATCCACTCCTCGTCAGCCGTCAAATGTCCCGGACATAAAGACCAGTGATACTCTGCTTTCGGAAGCACCTCGTCGATGCGCTGATACAGCTCGCCGCCGGTCATCCCGCAGTGTACCTGCTCCAGCCATTTCACCACAGCATCCACATAATCCCGTGCACCTTCCGGCAGCTGGGATGCATCCTGCACCGCATAACCGGCACGAGAAGACAGACCGCCCTTGTAGCCGATTGTCAGGCTGATGGTATCTCCTGTTTTTACTTTATTTTCTGTCGGATAGATATTGGCCTTCACAAAACGCTTACCGGCAGCCGCAATCGTAACCACGCTGTTTTTCTGACCCAACGCGTTCAGCGACTCGCCCAGCGCCGTCTCGCATACGCCCTCATCCAACAGATTCATGGTACGCAGCATACAGTCTGAAGCAAGCGACGCGCCGAATTCATAATGCTCGATCTCATTGACGTTGTTGGTACAGCGGACGCCCTTATTTCCGATAAACAGATACGTCGCATTCACCACGTCCCCGGTCTCCCCTGCAATTTCCCGGATCGCGTCCACAACATAAGACGGCGCGTCAAACAGCTTTGCATTATCTTCCAGACTGCTGGTAAAATACTTCCAGCCGACAAGCCCGATTCTCTTTCCCGGTGCGATACCGGCCTGCTTCAGCAGTTCTGTCAGGCTTTCGCTGTTTCCCATCGGCTGATTCGGCAGGGAGAAATACGGCGCATGAATGGCCTCCGCCTGAATTCTGGCCGACGGAACCTTATTCAGATTCTCATTTCCCATCATCATGTAATGGGTTCCGCCCTGATTGAGCACCAGAAGTGCCTCCTCAAAACGCGGCAGGAAACCGGTCAGGTACTCAAAGTTGTTGCCGTGTTCCAGATCTGCATACACCACCAGGGTGTCAAAGTGATCTTCTTTCATACGACGCAGCACGCTGTCGTACCGTTCCTGCATGGTTTCGTCTGTCAGCATCACTGGTACACCAGTACAGTCCGATACCGGTTCCCTGACTTCTTTGTAGACAATGTTTGTATATTTTTCCATGAAATCCCCTCTTACTGTTGTTTGACTGTAACGGTCCAATCTCATTTATTTTTGCTGAGATCCATTACCAGATGAAGCAGAACATCTGCGCCTTTCTTGATGCTCGCATATTCCGTCCACTCCTCCGGGCAGTGAGATACGCCGCCGCGGTTACTCGGCACATAAATCATGTTGGTGTCGCAGAAATCCGTCATAATCATGGAATCATGGCCGGTACCGTTATTGATGATCACGTGGCTGTATCCCAGTTCTTCACAGATTGCTTCCATCCTGGCCACATTTTCCGCACACATAACGCTCGGTCCGGTCGGGTTCGGATAATTGATTCTCGTAATTTCCTCCAGCTCCGTGCGGATGCCATATTCTGCGCTGACTGCATTAAGAATTGCGGTGATCAGCTCCTTAAAATTCGTTTTCTCGATACATTCCCTGCTGAATGTACGGATCTCGATCTTGCCCTCTACATACTCCGGCACGAACTGGTTGGAGTTCGGAGTTACATCCAGCTTGCCGACCATACCGGTAACATCCGGTCCCAGCGCCTTGATCTGTCTGTCAAACTCTGTGATAAAGCTGGCTGCCGCTACCAGCGCGTCTTTCCGGCTGTCCATCGGTACAGTGGAATCTGCGGTTGCACCGTGGAAACGGATTGTGTATCGTCCGATTCCGGCCAGGTACCTGATCAGGCCAATCTCGATATTTTCACGCTCCAGCACCGGCCCCTGCTCGATGTGCAGCTCCAGGAAGTTCTTAATGGAGCCCGGTTTGCGGATGGCTGCTTTCAGATCCGGCTTCAGGCCGTATTCTGCCATCGCCTCCAGCTTAGTCTGACCGAAACGGTTTTTCACTGTCTCCAGCTCACGCTGAGTCATGGTTCCGAGCATTGCTCTGGAGTTGGATACGCCGGTACTCGGTCCGAACGTAGCACCCTCCTCGGCATTCATCAGAATCAGCTCCAGCGGATAATCGTTGACAAATCCTTCTTCTGTAAGTACACGCATAACTTCCAGCGCGGAAACAGAACCGGCAACGCCGTCAAATGCTCCGCCGTTGACTACGGAATCGTAATGAGAGCCCAGCATAACAACCGGCGCATCTTTCATGGTTCCCTCGCGGCGTCCGAACAGGGTTCCGAATCCGTCCTCATAGATCTCAAGGCCAATTTTCTTCATCTCCCCAGTCAGATAATCTTTGGCCATGGTATCTTCCTTAGAATAGGAAGAACGGGTCACTCCCTTTCCCGGAGTGGACGTAAACTGGGCTAATGTTTCGATATCTTTCTGTATTCTTTCTGTTCTGGTCTGCATAATACCGCCCCTTCTCTTACCATCACATCTGTATTCTGTTTGAAGATCTTATGGAATATCGCTTTCCCTGTGATTCAAGATAATGAAAAAGCCCACGGAGGACTTTTCCATTATCTGTTTACGAAATTATTTGCTATTCTTTACTGCACGTTTTAACTCTGCCGCAGCTTTCTCAACCTTAGTACCGTAAACTACCTGGATATTATTCTCATTAATTTTAATAATACCAAGAGAACCGGTTTTTTTCAATAATGCATCATTTACAATAGAAGTATCTTTTAAAACAAGTCTCAGTCTGGAGATGCAGTTGTCGATCTCAAGGATGTTCTCTTTTCCGCCCAGAGCATCCATGATGCCGTTTCCAAGCTCGGTCACTTCATCGGTATCGACTACTTCGTCCGTCTCGTCCTCGCGACCCGGAGTCTTGATGTTGAATTTCACAATCGCCCACTTAAATACAAAGAAGTAAATCACTGCATAGATCAGGCCGATTACGACGTTCAGGAGCCATTTGGTCTGCGGCCCGCGCAGTACACCGAACAGCATCAGGTCAATCAGACCGCCGCCGGCATTACCGATACATACGCCCAGTAAGGAGTTGATCAGGAAAGACATACCAGCCATGAAAGCGTGGAACAGCCATAACAGCGGAGAGATGAAGAAGAATGAAAACTCGATCGGCTCCGTGATTCCTGTAAAAAGGCTGGTTAAACCTGCTGCCAGTAAGATACCTTTTACCTTCTGTTTATTCTTCGGCAGTGCGGTTTTGTACATTGCATAGCATGCTGCCGGAAGACCGAATACCATGAACGGGTGAGTACCCTGTGTCAGGAAACGGGTAGCCTGGCGCATAACGTCCATATCCGGCTCTGCCTGCATCAGTAACGTATTGAAAATGTTCAGCGCGCCGGAAACCTGCTGTCCGTCGATCATTGCCGAGCCACCGATTGGGGTGAAACGGATCAGCTGATTGAGGATATGATGCAGTCCGGTCGGAATCAGGAGTCTCTCCAGGAATCCGTAAATGAATGTGCCGAATGCACCCGCGGAAGCCAGCAGTGCGCCGAATCCATTGATTACCATGTTAAATAACGGCCATACGAAGAACATTACAATGGCTAAGAACGGAATCGTTACAACCATCATAATCGGAACAAATCTCTTGCCGCTGAAGAAGCTGAATGCGGTCGGCAGCTGTGTCTCGTGGAAACGGTTGTGAATCATAGCAGTCCACAGACCAACGATAATACCGCCGAAGATGCTCATACGATAGGTGAAAATACCCGTTACTGTATCATAGGCTGCGTTTTTCTGGGTTGCTTCCAGCGCGCTCATGCCCTGTCCCATCAGGTACTCAATGCTGGTCGTCTCAGCGTTCACACCCTTTAAGCCCAGGAAGAAACGAATTGTCGTGTGGAATAAAATAAAACCGATAATAGAAGCAAAGGTTGCCACTTCTTTATCTTCTCTGGACATCCCCTGTGCCACAGACATACAGAACAGAATCGGCAATAAGCCGAACAGTCCGCCTGCCAGAGCATTAATCAGACTTACAAAATCGTTTACAAACCCCACATTCGCCAATGCATTCCCAAACACATTCGGGTTCAGTAATGTTGATGCCAAACCTAACAAAAAACCTGCTGCCACGATGATGGACAATGGTCCCATCAAGGACTTACCAAGTTTTTGTATAAATGTTTTCATACCTTTCTTCCTCCTGTTGTTTAAGTTAAGATGTGCGCACCGTGACTTTATTCACACTGCCATTATAACATCTGAGGTTTTGAAGTAAATAGTTGCGGAGGATTATGAAATGGGTCTTCATTTTATAAAAATTTTACGTTTTGTGTAATTTTTGACAAAATGAGCGGATGATAACATTCATTTCCTCAAAAATCAGAAAACTCTTATCCAAACATTCTGATTAAAATAGCTATCTATCCAGGCTGGCTACATACCCGGTAGTCATGAAAACAACAGCAAATCATAAAATAAAGGTGCCAGATAGTCATCTAAAAACGATGATTTCATGGCACCCTCTCCTGGAGTATCATTTATCAATCTTCAACTCTGGATTAATGCGCCGAAGATATTCATCAAATAATGGTACTGTAAAATCTATTTCCGCATGTCCTGTGGAATGAATGATTCCTTTGCTGATTAGCTGTGCACGAAGAGGCGAAATCGTACTGACTTTTTTACGTAAAATCTTTGCAACATTAGAAATAGCACAGGGCAACTCACCACACTTCACCATTGCAAACAAAAAATCATGTTCTGTCTTGGTACAACGTTCGTACCGAACTTTAAAAAAGCTTTCATCCAATTGTGATAAAAAGGTTGCTACAACCCTCTCCACATCGCTTAACTGTATGATTTCTGTCTCCGAGTACTCCCAAACCGTACTGCATAACTCCTGTATAAAATATGGATACCCTTTAGTAAGTTGAATAATCTTATAAATTGCCGCACTATCATAAACAACATTAAATTCTTTTGCGGGGTTAATAATAGCAGCTTCCGCATCATCAGCGGATAGACGGTCTATCTGGTAATACTTAAACAGCCGCTCTGAATAGGACTTTACCTCCCCCATTATTTTTAATATTTTAGGAAGTCCCGCTCCAAACATCATAATTGGCAGACGTAATTGGTTTACACGATGCAGCGCATTTATCAGCGCCTCCATCTCTGATTCTTTCATATATTGAATCTCATCAATAAAGAAACATAAGGCCATACCTGCTTTTGAGGCTGTTCGGCCCATGGAAACAAACATTTCAGTCAAATCATCTGTAAGGACACCAGTGCTGATATATGGGGATGGTTCACTTAGTCCAGCACTAAATGTATTATCCTCTGGATTCCAACTCACATTAAAAGCTTTTAAAATTCCTAATGCCTTTTTTGCTACTTCCTTCGCCGATTCCGTAATACTCATATGGTGTATCATCTTTTTCGATGAGTTAGATATCTGACGTACAAAGCTTCCCTTTTCAGCTATTTCAATATGTTCATATAGTATACCAAATTCCTCGGCTGACTCCTCAATCTTATTCAGTAGTACCGTTTTCCCAACACCGCGCAAACCATAATAAATAACTGACTGCTGAGGATATCCTTTATTCAAAGCAATTAACGACTTTGATGCATTATTTATAATATCATCACGCCCAGCTAGGTACGCCGGCATGGCACCTGCTCCTGGTGTATATGGATTGGCATATTGCATAAATCTCTACCTCCCTCTTATTATCTCCACTAATTATACTATTATCTATTATAACGGATTAATACGTACCGTACAATCATTTACCCAAAATAAACTCTTACTAACGAAATAAACCCGTATGCATATCACAAAACGCATACAGGTTTATCTTCTGTCGTTAATTCACTCAAGCCTCAAACACAAGTAAACAGCATTATATATCATCACAGACTGCCTTGGCATATGTGCTGGCTTCTCCTTTCCAACTTTTGATTACCTCTGATTACTTTTTAACCATTCTGCAAAATTGTACTAATTTGCTATGGGCACTTTTTTGTTCACACTCTCTACAATCCTCACCTTTTCATCTAATCCGCCGGTGTCAAATGTATAATATTGGTTATTTACATCCGCCGAATGCCCTAACAGTGCCGCAGCAACCGTGGCCGAGACTCCTTAGCATCTCATCTTAGAATTCACAGTCCTGCGATATGCATGAATACCTTTATCGCTGAACGAAATGACCGGAGCATGAATTCTGCCATTTTTATCAGCAAATAAAACCATACTGCAGCTGAACCTTTTTTATACGTTCCAATATTTCCATGACATATGTTGACAAACGGTATTATGCACTGTCCAATAAAAAAGTTTTTCCTGATCCGGTTGGAGAAGATATAAAAACTGCCGGAATATTATCCATGAACCATCCTGTAAATTCCCCTTTCAATGCCTCGGAAACATATTGATTAGAATACTGATTAATCCTAATTTCCCTGATTTCCCGCCAATCCGGAACACTAAACCCCGCTATGCCATTACCCATTTTGAAATTGCCCCCAAATTTTTTGCCGCATTTTTTTCTATATATTTTATTATAGCATGCCCGTCCCCCTGCTTACACCCAATTGGTGTCAAAAGGCGCCCCAGCCAAGCCGGAGCGCCCTTAAATACGTTACTATCTACCTAAAAATACTTCTTGCTTCCCCAAAGATTACTCTTCTTCAAATCCAGATACTCATTATAAGCCTTTTCCAGTATCTGCTTCTCATTGGAAAACTTCAGCAGATGGTATGCCTCGTAGAACTTATAATACCCGGAATCCAGAAAGTACTCTTCCCGCTGTGGTTTGCTGTAATAGCTGTCGGCCATCATCAGATACCAGTGTACGTCCTTTTCCACCACATCCTGGGGAGTGTTAAAGGAGTATTGGCTCTTGCCGATATACTTGATAATGGATGCACTGACACCGGTCTCCTCCTTCACTTCACGGAGGGCCGTCTCTTTATACTCTTCGCCAGCTTCTACTGTTCCCTTAGGCAAAACCCATCCCTCATACTTGTTCTTGTAATTCTTATAAAGGACGAGGATTTTACCACGAAATATAACCACACCGCCGCAGCTCGTTGCTTCAATCATTGCAATTCCTCCTGGTGTTGGTGTGAACCTGATCTGCGTCTGTACCGGACGGATCCCTGACAGTCCCAGCGTGCGTCCCGCATGTATGCGGCACAGCATCTATTGTCCCGGTTACGCAATCATAACTGGTCTTAGTATACAACTTTTGGAAGGGATATGCAAGGCTTATCTGCTATTTCAGGGCTGGCAGGTATTGGGAAGCGGGATTGGATAAACGCCGGACAGCCATGCTGATACCGGTATCCTGCCAGACTTTAATCCAGCCCGTTCATCCCCTTAAATACTTTCTCCGCGGTTATGGGAAGTTCCCGTATTCTCACTCCTACCGCATTGTAAACCGCATTGGCAATGGCCGGGGACGGCGTGTTGATGACCACTTCACCGATGGATTTAGCGCCGAATGGGCCGGTGGGCTCGAAGCTGCTCTCAAACTCCACCTGTACTCTGCCCACATCCAGACGGCTGGGCACCTTATACTGCATAAAGGAGTTCTCATGGACCTTTCCGTCCTTTGAATAGCTTACGTCCTCATACAGGGCCATGCCAATTCCCTGGACCAGTCCGCCCTCAGTCTGGACCCTTGCCAGATTTTCATTGAGAGGCGTTCCGCAGTCCACCGCGGCAGCGAATTTGATTAACTCCACCTGTCCCGTCTCCAGATCCACCTCCACCTCGGCGGCTCCTGCCATAAAAGGCGGCGGAGATATGGGCGAGGAATGGGACTGTGTCACCTGAAGGGCGTCCTCATTGGCACACTGCACCCTGTTTGCCAGGTCCTTTATGGAGATTTCCTTTTTGGTACCGTCCTCCCCGCAGGCCGGCTTATATACCCGCTTTCCGTCAAACTCCAGCTCCTCCACTCCTGTTTCCAGGTATTTGGCTGCCTTGTGGAGAATTTTTTCCTTCAGGGCTTCACATGTCTTTACCACGGCTGTTCCGGTCAGATAGGCAGTGCTGGAAGCATAGGAACCGGAGTCATAGGGGGATATATCCGTATCAGCCCCAAATACCACGATATCATCCAGCTCGCAGCCCAGACATTCGGCAGCCACCTGGGCCAGCGTGGTGTCGCAGCCCGTTCCCATGTCGGCCGCACCGATAATCAGGTTGTAAAAACCGTCGTCGTTTATCTTAATAGTAGCGCCTGCCACATCCACCCCGGATATGGAGGAGCCCTGCATGGCCATGGCCAGTCCCACGCCGCGCACCTTTGAGCCGCTTACCTGGCGTCTGGGGTATTTCCCGTCCCATCCTATCATGTCTTTGACCCTGGCCACACAGCGGTCCAGAGCGCAGCTGTCCGCAGTCTCACCGTAATAGGCCGGCATGACGTCTCCTTCTTTGACCATGTTAAGTTCCCTGAATTTCACCGGGTCCATGCCCAGCTCTGCCGCCAGCTCGCTTACCGCTGATTCCACGGCAAAGATTCCCTGGGTTGCCCCGTATCCGCGGTATGCCCCGGCCGACATCCGGTTGGTGTAGACCACGTCATAGCTGAACCGGAATGCCTCAGGCGTGTGGTACAGCGGAATGGACTTATGGCCGGACAGGCCCACAGTGGTGGGTCCATGTTCCCCATAGGCCCCTGTATTTGACAATGTATATACATCCATGGCTTTCAGGATACCGCTGTCATCGCACCCCAGCTTCACCCGTACCTCCATCTCGTGGCGGGGTGAGGACGCAATCTGGGACTCATAACGGCTGTAAATGATTTTGGCGGGTTTACCTGTCTTCCAGGTCACGATGGCAGGGTATACCTCCGCCACAACCGTCTGCTTTGCCCCGAAACCGCCTCCGATTCTGGGCTTGATGACGCGAATCCTGGATTTAGGTATATCCAGGGCATGGGCCAGGATTCTTCTGGTATGGAATGGAATCTGGGTGGAGGCCACCACATTCAGCCTTCCGTACACATCCATATGGGTGAAGGCCCGGAATGTCTCCATCATGGCCTGCTGGTTGGCCTTGGTGTGGTACACCCGCTCTATCACATGAGTGCAGCCCGCAAATGCCTGCTCCAGGTCCCCATGGCCCTCAATGCCGGAGGCGCAGAGATTGCGTCTGTTGTCGGCGCCCACATCGCAGAGACTCTTCCAGTCCTCCTCCGGATGCACCAGAACATTGCCGTCCTTGGCATCGTGCATGTCCAGCACCGGCTCCAGCACTTCATATTTTACACGTATGAGGCGCATGGCATGGTCCACCGTTGCCTCGTCCTTTCCTGCCACGATTGCCACCGCGTCTCCCGCGAAACGCAGCCTGCGGTCCAGTATGAGCCGGTCATAGGGGCTGGGCTCCGGATAGGTCTGCCCCGCCATGGTGAAACGGCTCTGCGGTACGTCCTTCCATGTGAGGATGCACTCAATCCCCGGTATCTTGGCTGCAACGCCGCAGTCTATCTCCCGGACCATGGCATGGGCGTAAGGGCTTCTGAGCACCTTTACCACCAGGCAGTCCTTTAAAGCCAGATCGTCCGTGAACACCGGCTTGCCTGTCACCAGGGCCCTGGCATCCTTCTTGATAAAGGGGGCGCCTACCACCCGGAAATTCCGTCCGGCATGTGTGCTGTCACTACCGCCCCTTATACCCTCAGATGTCTTATCGTCTGTATATCCCATCTGCTCACACCTCCTGTTTCGATTCCAGATATTTCTTAACCGCCCGCAGCTGGGACATATATCCGCTGCAGCGGCACAGATTGCCGGCCAGATATTCCTTGATGGTCTCCTCATCCGGATTTTTAAGCTCCCGCTCCATGGCCAGCACATTCATGATGAAGCCGGGGCTGCAGAATCCGCACTGCTCTCCGCCCTCCGCTGCCAGAAACATGCCGAATTCCTCTGCTTCCTTCTGAAGTCCTTCCAGAGTAGTGACATGGCGGCCGTTTGCCCTCACAGCCAGGGTGGAGCATGACAGCACAGGCTTTCCGTCCAGCCATACGGTGCACAGGCCGCAGTTAGCTGTCTCACAGCCGCGTTTCACGCTGCAGCATCCCAGACTTCTCACCAAATCCAGGAGAAGGTCATCCGGCTCCGCCTCTGCCTGCACGTTTTTTCCATTTAACCGAAACTCTATATTCATCCTTTGCTTACGCTCCTTCCTGTAAGTCTCTCCATAAGGCGTCTTGTATACACAGCAGCCAGCTGGCGGCGGTACTGTCCGCTTGCCCTCGTATTGCTGCCATAGGTAAAGGAATCAGCTGCCTCCCCGGCAAGCTGTGCAAGGCTGTCGTATCCGTCGTCCCTGATTTTCACGACCTGCGCCCTCCCCGGCCTGGCTCCCACCGCCACATACCAGTCATTGCCCCATCGGGATACACAGCAGGCTATGACCGGAAAATCCGTTTCCGAATTTCTCTGGGTGGTGTAGGCTGCCTTTCTTCCGTCTTTTTTTATGATAATGCGCACCAAAATATCCCTGTCATCCCGGCGCACAGGCCGTTTGGCAAATTCTTCCAGAGGAACCATTCCTCCGTGATAAAGCTCCACATATGTATCCAGGGCCATCAGGCAGGTCAGGATGTCGGAAAAACCAAAGCGGCTGTAAATGCTGCCTCCCACCGTAGCCAGGTTGCGCATCTGAACACCCACGATATGGCGTGTGCATTCCTTAAAAATGCCTCCGAAATACTGGTTAAGCCCCTGGTCTGTCTCCAACTGGCGCAGGGTGCACATGGCGCCAATCCTGAATTCTTCCTTGGTTTCCTCGATTTTATCAAGTCCCAGGCCGGACAGGTCCACGATGGTACGTTTGGTCACACTGGTCATCTTAAGCCACACCATGCCTCCCACAACCAGGCTGCTGCGCTTCTGGCATAGTTCATACGCCTCGGACAGACTGTCCACTTTTACATAATCCTCTGCTCGGAACACGTAGATTCTCCTCTCTTCTCAAATGCGTGAATACACGCCCTAAAATAAAGCAAACAGGGAGATTATAACATGAAATCTCCCTGTTTTCTACATATACCGTTATTCTTTAAAATAATAGATGCATGAACAATGCGCTGATTGGTATGGCCACAATGGTCCGTTCAAAGAAGCAGATAATCAGTTCCTTCAAGGATACGGGTATCTTAGTTGACATCATGACCACGATGGTTTCAGAAAAGAAGATAATCTGCACCATGGATACGGTGACCACCATGTACCTGGCCCCCACGGCCAGGGTGCCGACCTTATCGGCAATCATCAGCACGGGCAGGAACATCTCCGCGATTCCAACCGGAAGGGCCGGCGCAATCTCAGCCGCGTTGGGAACCTGCAGCAGAACAAGCAGGGGGGCAAATAATTTGCCAATCCAGTTAAATACCGGGGTATAAGCGGCGATGAGCATTGCTATGATTCCCACGGCCGTCAGAAGTGATATCACCTTTGGCAGCACATAACAGCTGTCCAGAATACTGGACCGGATTTCCTTAAAAAGGCCGGGCGCAGTGGCCGCTTTCTTGACTGCCCTGGACGCGCCTGTCTTAAGCACTGCCCTGGCAGGTACACGTTCCGCCTGAATCTCCTCCTTTGTCTGCTGCCGTCCGTCTGCAAACACAGACGCCTTGCGGGACAAAGGCGGAATCCTGGCCATAAAGAAGCTGACAATGAGCGTCACCAGCAGCGCGATAAAATAAATGGGCAGGAAATATTCCGAAAGGTCGGCTGTCTCTATCACCTTATAGGCAAATCCCACGCTGGTACAGCTTGCTGGTAATCAGCACCCCCACCGAGGCAGAGCTGACAAAGGACGCAATGGCGTTGACAGCACTCCTGCCGGGAATCTTAAACACAGGCCGCATCAGCGGCTCCATCAGGCTTCCGATAAAATCCACGATTCCGTAATTCAGCAGAAACGGCATGAAGACCGCACTGACCGGAATAATCCAGGCTACGTCCATGGCAATGGAGTATACGGTTTCTCCTATGCCGGGACTGACGATGGCCGCCGGCCCTTCAAAGGCGGGAAAGGTGTAGTGCAGTACCAGAATCAGGGCAAATATACTGCCCATCAGGTAAAACAGCGGATGCAGCACCGAATCCTCCTGATAGTACCTGTAAACAGCTGAATCCCTGTTTTTACAAAAGTATTTTCCGTATACGCTGGCCAGGCCGTTTCCCATGATGATAAGTCCGCCCATCCAGAGTCCCGCAAGTCCCAGGCCAGCTTTAATATTTTTATATATGATGCCGAAGGTGACATCCGTGCTTCCCCTTACCGTGACCGGGACAAAAAAGATGATGACTGCAATCAAGGTGAAAATGACTGCCTTTACTATCCCGCCTTTCCACTGATTTCCGGTAAGCACCAGGGCGTCTAATACCGAGTTGTCATTCAGGTTCCCGTTCACATTATTGTCATTTTCCATGCCTTATCCTCCATTGCAGCTGCCGCTATTTTGCTTTTTTCTTCACTGCCAGGATGGACAGGTATTCAAATACAATGTTGGCTGCCAGATAAGCGGTTATTTCACCGTGGTCATATGCCGGAAGTACCTCCACAAGGTCAAATCCCACAAAGTTCAAATCCTTGATATTCCGTACCAGCTCCAGGGCTTCCAGGGAAGTAAAGCCTCCCACCTCAGGAGTGCCTGTTCCGGGAGCATATGCAGGGTCTACAAAGTCAATGTCAAAGGTCAGGAAGCATGGCATATCACCTACCCGTTCCAGAATCGTCTTAACCAGTGTCTCCAGCCCCATTTCTCTTACCTTGTGGGCCGGAATCAGCTTCATTCCCAGCTCTGCCGCCATCTTATGCTCATCCGGGTCATACAGGGATCCGCGCATCCCCACCTGGATGGAATGGGACGCATCAATAAGGTTTTCCTCCAACGCCCTGCGGAATGGCGTGCCATGGTTATATTTCTGGCCAAATACCTCATCGCATAAATCGGAGTGGGAGTCAAAGTGTACCAGGGCAACGGGGCCGTACTTTTTGGCAGCCGCGCGAAGCTCCGCCAGCGTGATGGAATGGTCGCCTCCCAGTACGATGGGACATGCGTTTTCCTTCAGGATGCCGGCAACCCCTTCTTCAATTGCCTGGTAGGTTGGGTGTATGTAACCCGGAGTCACATTAAAATCACCTATATCCCCGCCCTTTAACCCGTCCATGATGTTTACCTGCATGATTACATTGTTGGGCTTCATCATGGCTGAGATATTCCTGATTGCGTTGGGACCAAAGCGTGAGCCGGACCGGAAGGAACTGGCTGTGTCAAATGGAGCCCCTGCGATGGCGAAATCCAGCCCCTCTGCTGAGTCCACTTTCTGCATTCTCATGAATGTTCCCATATTACAAAATCTTGGTGAAGATAAGGCACTTGCCGGTTGTTTAATGTCCCTGTTTTACTGCTTTGATACGGTCAGCGACACCTATTATGCTCTTGCGAAAAAGCATAATCTGAAGCTGATTCCCATTGCCCGCAACCGCCCCCTGATCCTTCTGGCATCAAAAAAGAACCCCCTTTCACGTAAGAAGGAGATTCCTTTTGACAGCATAACCGATTATAAGTTCATCATGTACGAAAATTTTAAGTTTGATGAATGGCTGAAAATTCTGAATTTTAAAAATGACAATAATATTTTATATGTGTTCGACCGTGGCGGCCTCATCGACGCCATCCGCCAGAGCCGGTATGTCACCGTGATGATGAAACGCTTTACCGATACATACAGCGAAGACTGCGTGGAGATTTCCATTGTGGATTCTCCCTTTGGAATGGACGCCTACTGCCTGCATCACGCCTCCTACACCATGAATTCCCGTGAAAAGCAGTTCATCCGGGAATTAAAAGAGCTGTTTGCCGAAAATCCGGCTCAACGGCCCATATAGATATCAAAAAGCTGTCTGGCTATGGGGGCCGCCGCCTTTCCTCCGCTGCCGCCTTCCTCCACCAGAACCGTCACCACCAGCCGCGGTGACTCAGCCGGCGCAAATCCGGTGAACCAGGCATGGGTTTCCTTTCCTGTCTCAAACTCGGCAGACCCTGTCTTTGCCGCCACCGTATAAGTATCTGTGCGCACAGCCGAACCCGTTCCCTCTGTGACAACCGCTCTCATAAGCTCCGTAAGTCCCGCTGCCTCCTCCGCGCTCATAAGGCTTCCGTAGGCGGCGGGCATGAACTTTTTGATGGTTTCATCTCCCGCGCTGACAACAGAGTCCAGAAAGTAGGGTTTCATCAGGGTGCCTCCGTTGGCTATGGCAGCCGTAATCATGGCATTGTGAAGGGGCGTAATCTGGGTTGTTCCCTGTCCGATGGAGGTCTGCAGAATTTCCCAGGTTCCGGCTCCGGGTTTCATGTTGTAGGCGCTCTGCTTATAGGGAATTCCGCTCAGCGGGAGAGGTCCGTTAAAGAGGAGCTCTCCCGCGGTGCTGTTCCATTTTCCCAGGTCCATCTCAAGACCCAGGCTGGCAAACGCGCCGTTGCAGGAATTGGCAAAAGCCAGGGTGAAATCCTGATGGCCATGGGCCGTACCGTGATAGCACTTAATCCGGTATTCTCCGTTCTCATACACACCGTCACAGTCAAACTGGTAATTCTTATAATCCGCAGGATGTTCCCGCATATATTCCAGCGCAGTCACTATTTTAAAGGTGGAACCAGGGGGATAAAGTCCCTGGGTGGCCCTGTTTAAAAGCTGGCCCTCTTTATTTTCCTGGGCGGTCAGGGCTTCCCAGTCCCCCAGCAGGCTGTTGGGGTCGTAGCCGGGCTTTGATACAATGGCGAGTATCTTGCCGGTATCCGGCTCCATGGCAATGACCACTCCCTTTCTGGCTCCCAGCGCGGCGTAGGCAGCCTGCTGAAGCTCTGTATCCAGGGTGGTGTATACATCGTCTCCCGAATTCTTATTGCCGGTCAGTTCATTTCCCACCTGCTCCATCAGGTTCACATGGGAAGTCAGCAGATAGAAATTGGCAAGGGCCTCGATTCCCGTCTTGCCTTTGGTGGAATAGCCCACCGCATGGTCAAAGATATCTCCGAAGGGATACACCCTTGTCTCATTTCCCTCGCCGTCCATCTGAGTCTGGGCCAGCACCGTACCGTCTGATGCCAGAATCCTGCCCCTCACGATACGGTCCGAAAAGCTGTCCAGCCTTGCGTTATAGGAGTTGTTTATTACATCCTCGCTTTTCACCTGAAGAAAATACCCCAGATAGGCTGCCAGTCCCAGGAACAGGGCCGCCACCACATAGGTGATGCCCAGAATGCTGCGGTTGGATGTTTGATTGGACTTTGAGCCGGTATCTGCCTTCTTACTCATGGCATCACCTCCTCTCCGGTTTCTTCCTCATCGTTGCGTTTCAGGATATAAAGACCCTGGATAATGCCAAACAGCAGGAATGTTCCCAGGATGGAGCTTCCTCCGTAGCTGACAAAGGGCAGCGTCACTCCTGTGGACGGTATGAATTTGGTCACACCGCCAACAGTCAGAAATACCTGCACGATATACTCCACTCCCAGACCAAATGCTATCAGCTTGTAGAACACGGCCTGCATTCTGGCTGCAATCATCATGAACTGAATGAAACAGCCCAGGCAGATAAGAAGTACGCAGATGGCAAAAATGGCCCCCATCTCCTCCGACACCGCCGAAAATATAAAATCCTTCTCCACCACCGGTATCTTTCCCGGCATTCCCTGGCAGAGTCCCATACCAAACCATCCCCCTGTGCCAATGGCAAAAAGGGACTGGGTAATCTGGTATCCTTTGTTTTCTATATCGGCCCACGGGTTGCTCCAGGCCGACACCCTGCGGCGCACATGGTCGAACAGCTGATAGGCTGCCAGGGCGGCTCCCGTTCCCAGAGCGCTTCCCGTTATCAGATACAGCCAGCTTCCCGTGGCCACAAACAGCATCAGCAGGTAAGTGACAAAGAAAATCAGAGCGCTTCCCAAATCCTTGGAAAGCACCAGCACCAGAACATGAGCACCGGCCACAGCCGTTGTCAGGAAAATGGTCTTAAAATCCGTGGACTGATAGAACATGGACGCTGCGAAGAATACAAAGGTCAGCTTCACAAATTCCGACGGCTGGATGGACACACCTGCTATGGTAAGGGACAATTGGGCCCCGAAGCTTTCATTGCCGGCAGCCCATACCACCAGAAGAATGAGGAGCCCTGCCCCCGCATACACCCACTGAAGCTTGTAAAGCTGCCATACCCGCTCCATAATATAGGGCACCAGCCAGGCCAGGGCCGCGGATATGACCACGATGGCAAACTGGCGCAGGGCCTTGTCCAGGCCCTTTGCCATGGACAGCCGGGTAAGCATGATAAATCCCACGCATAACAGCATGCAGGCGTTGTTAACCAGCAGTCTGGACACATTCCGGTACAGCAGGCGGTACAGATAAATATAGCACAGGAAAAAGACCACCTGGGCCCCGTAAAACGCCAGAAGCATGGCCTGCATCCCCTCGTCCTCTGTCTTCAGAAACATAACCAGGTACGCCAGAAAATGAATGGCGAACATGGCCCGGTTCTGCCTGGCACATACCTTGCGCTTGCGCTCCATATCCGGGAAGGAAAAAAAGCGGAAATTCGCATAGGTGTAGACCGCCATCAGCAGTATCATCAGATATTTGGATATTTCTACAATCAGATTGGTCATAAGCCTCACTCCACTCCGCGCTTAAAATGTCCCCTGGTAAAGTCTCTGAAGGGGACACCCACATCCCTGTTATATACAAAGGAACCGATGAATGCGTCGAGTACCTTTTCTGTCTGCTCTGTTCCCTCCACCGTAAACTGAAGGCGCAGGCGCTCCGCCATGAGACGGCGCACCAGCTTTTCGCTGCCCAGCAGAGACAGGGGCGCGGGATTGTAAATGGTATTGTAGCAGAAGGAACAATGGTTCTTTACAGGAAGTACGGCGCCTGTCCTGTCCTTCATCATAAGTGTCCCCCGTTTATGGGTACACCCCTTCACCGTATTGGTGATGCACTGGGCAGATACCATCATAGGCGCGTTTCCATAGATAATGAGCTCGCTGGTCAGCCCCAGGCCGCGGCATGACTCAAGAACAGGCTCCAGCTCACGGCTGTTCAGCTCCCAGGGCATGGTGAGCATGGAGGCGCCCACAGATGCCAGCACTCTGGCGGACCGGCTGTTCCAGCCATATACCGAAGCGTCCATGCCAAAGGGCAGGGGGAGCCCGGGCATTTCCTGTTCCATAAGGTCTTTCAGCCATACGGTCTCCTCCAGTGCCCTGATTAACACGCCGTCAAAGCCGGCCTGACACAGCAGATGACGGCTGTCCCCCAGGTATCTCTGCGCATGGGACCGGAATATCTGCGGAAGGGCCAGCCAGCACTGTTTTCCCCTGTCGTGGCAGCGGTCAGCGATATCCCTCCACTGGTCCGGGCCGAAACCGTCCGCGTCCAGATAAACCACCGATATCTCACCGCGGGCCAGGACAGGAGAAAGCTGGGCTGTTTCTTCCAGGAAGGCCGTGAGGACGGGCTGAGACTGGGGGGCTGCGGTTTGGGTAAGAACGGGCCGGGACTGCGAAGCTATGTTTTGGATAAGAACGGGCCGGGATGTCGGGTCCGCAGAAGAATGTCCAATGGCCAATGCGGCGCCGGTAAGCTTTTTCTCCAGCTCTTCAAAGCCGGCGCGGCGCAGCTCATTGAGCGCCTGAACCGGAAGGAATAAATCTCCTTCGATTTGGGCTGTGAGTGTTTGGAAACAAAAGGGGCTCCCTCCCGTCTTATTCAGCTGTTTTAATACCTTCTCCCGGGTCATGGGCTGTTTTTCGGCTGCCTGGGGCGCCTGGCCCAGAACCTGGACCTTTTCTTTGCGGCACTCCAGGGTCAGGCGGCTGGGCTCTCCCTCTGCCAGCTCCACATGCCCCCGTACATTCTCCTTCAGTTCGGCCTCCACATAGGTCTTATCCAGATATTCAAAAAGTTTCTGGTTTCCCTCCCTGAACTCCGGCTTTTCCCTCAGCGCTACCATGCCGCGGCCATTGTGCCGGGCGTAGTAGCCGTCTGTGAACCCGCCTCTGTCAAAAAGGTCCAGGAGCATCTTCCTGTCCTCCGGCTCCACACGGTAACCGTCCCGTCCCTGCTTCAGATACCGGTCCACGTATTTGCGGTAAATGCTCACCACGCCCGCCGTATATCTGGGGCTCTTCATTCTTCCCTCTATCTTCAGGGAGTACACGCCTGCCTCTATGATATCGGGCAGGATGTCAAGGGTGCACAAATCTTTCAGGCTCAGCACGTATCTCTCGCTGCTTTTATTGAGAGGGGATGGATCCGGCCGGCCGGAGGCGCCCGGCTTTTTGCCCTGGTTCCTTTTTCCGGTCTGTTCACTGATTCGGGACCTGGCTCCAGCCTGGCCGGCCTGTTCAGGCACGGAATGTTTTCCATTCATCCGGCTTATATCCTCCGGCTCATATACCGAGTAGGGAAGACGGCAGGGCTGGGCGCAGCGTCCCCTGTTTCCGCTTCTGCCGCCAATAAGGCTGCTCATAAGACATTGTCCTGAATAGCAGTAACAGAGGGCTCCGTGTACAAAGCTCTCTATCTCTATGTCTACCTCATCATGGATTCGCCGTATTTCCTCCAGTGACATTTCCCTGGCAGTAACTACCCGGCTGCATCCCAGTTCCTTCATCATCCTGGCCCCGTATACGCTGGTCACCGTCATCTGGGTGCTGGAATGAAGCTCCAGCCCCGGAAAATGCCGGCGCATGAAAGCCAGCGCTCCCAAATCCTGGACTATGACACCGTCCAATCCCCTCTCGCAGTAGGGGCGCATGTAGTTTTCCAGGTCGTTCAGCTCATCTTCCTTGAACAGGGTATTGACTGTCATGTACAAACGCCGTCCGTGCAGATGAACATAGCCCATGGCCTCCAAAAGCCCCTTTTCATCCGGGTTATCCGCATAGGCTCTGGCTCCGAACCGGCTGCCCCCCATATAGACTGCGTCAGCTCCCGCTGCCACTGCTGCCTTCATACTTTCAAATGACCCTGCCGGTGCCAGTACCTCTACCTGTCTCTTCTCCATTTTGTCCAACCTTTCCTGAACTGTTACCCTGAAATAAAAGATGCCTCACGTATCCCCATGAGACATCCCCCTCGTAACCCTCTTATCTTCTTCCACCTTTGTGGGAACCGGCCTTTCTGGCTGCCTGCAGCGCCTTTCTGGCAAGCTCCTCATCCGTCATCCCCCCTGTGAGAGGGGCCATAACAGGCGCTGCGGACGGTGCTGCGGTTGCCGCTGCCTGAGTGGAAGCTGCTTCCATTCCCCTGCCTGCTTCTGACGCAGGGTTTAACACCCGCAGAGACGGTGCCGGCCGCTTCTCATCAGACTGGTCTGCCGATGCAGCGGGCTGCTGCGCAGATGCGTCCGCATCCGGTGTCTGTGAAGCGGTCTCAGGCTGAGAAGCTTCCCGGACAGCGGAACCGGAAACAGGTTCCGGACGGGAGGCACTCCGTGTAATGCCGGCCTCAATTTCCACGGTTTCCTCTATCTCCTCCACTGCCTCTGCCTGCACTCTGGCTTTACTTTCGGTCTCAGCGGATGAGTTAGTTCTGAGATTCTGAAGGTTTTCTCTGGCTTCCTTTAATTCGCCTTCCAGCTGGGCAATGCGGCGGTTCAGGCGATCCAGCTCCCTCTGGCGCTCCTCCAAATCCTTAAGCACCGCCTCCAGCTTCATCTGTGTACTGACCAGCTCGTGCTTTAAGCTGTAGGTCTCCTTCTCCATATCGTTCTTCTGACGCTCCATTCCCCCGCCCCATTCCATGGCTTTGAAATAATCGTCTGCTATATTTAACTCCGTCATGACCATCTGGTAATCCGCACTCTGTTTGGTGAATCCCGGTACCTTCCTCATGGCGCTGTTTTTCTCGTTTACGTAGCTGGCAGCTTTCTGGAGATAGCTCTCATCCTCGCTGCCGCCCAGTGTGTATACTTTTCCGTCTATTAAAACTTGGGTGTAATTTTTTGTATCCATATCTAATCCCCTGCTTTCTGCTTTGCTGGTTTGCGTCCTGATGATTTGTGTGGCGGTTTCGGGTGCGCGCGGCCGATTATACTGCGCGCGCCTGTTCCGCGGTGCGCGTTCGATTCCGCTGCGCTCCATCTCACTCACGAGCTTCACCCTATGAAAAAAGACATGGGCAGATTTCCTTATGTGCCAGCACAACGGCAATCTGCCCATGCCTTTTTTCGCACTGCTCATTGCCTACGTGGACATTATACCACACCCCCAGCCTTCTTAACAAGGCGGTTTCTACATTTCTAAGCCCAGGTGGCGATAGGCTGTTTCGGTAGCCATGCGGCCCCTTGGGGTGCGGTTTATCAGACCGTTCATAAGGAGGTATGGTTCGTATACCTCCTCCAGAGTTCCTGAATCTTCTCCCAGAGCCGCTGCCAGGGTGTCTAATCCCACGGGACCGCCGGAAAATTTTTCTATAATCATCAGCAGGATATTCCTGTCGTTCTGGTCCAGTCCCAGTTTGTCCACATCCATGATGTCCAGGGCAAAATCCGTTACCTCCCGGGTAATAACGCCGTCATATTTGACCTGGGCAAAATCCCTGACCCTCTTTAACAGACGGTTGGCCAGCCTTGGGGTTCCCCTGGAACGTCTGGCCAGCTCCATGGCTCCCCCCGCTTCGATTTCCACGCCCAGGACCCTGGCAGAGTGGAGGATAATGATTTTCAGCTCCTCCGGCGTATAGAATTCCAGCCTCTGAATCACTCCGAACCGGTCCCTTAATGGCGCGGTGAGAAGTCCTGCCCTGGTGGTGGCTCCCACCAGGGTAAAATGGGGCAGGTCCAGACGTATGGACCTGGCGGTGGAATCCTTTCCCAGCATGATGTCAATGGCAAAATCCTCCATGGCCGGGTACAGCACCTCCTCAACCTGACGGTTCAGACGGTGTATCTCGTCCACGAAAAGCACATCTCCTTCCTGGAGATTGTTCAGTATGGCTGCCATCTCTCCCGGCTTTTCAATGGCCGGGCCGCTGGTCACCTTCATATTGGTTCCCATCTCATTGGCAATGATACCTGCCAGCGTGGTCTTGCCCAGTCCCGGCGGGCCGTAAAACAGCACATGGTCCAGAGGCTCCCCTCTGGTCTTGGCTGCTTCTATATAGATGTTAAGGGTGGACTTAATCTTCTCCTGCCCTACATAATCCCTGAGACATTGGGGTCGGAGCGTGGTCTCTATGCGCTCGTCCTCCGCCGTTACTTCCGTTGTTATAATCCTGCGTTCCATTTACACCTCTGCATATCCCAATTTCACCTTTGCCAGAATCCTTACAGGAAGGACAGATGCTTTAAGGACGCCTTTAACACATCCTCCGAAGTCATCCCGTCCGTGACCTCCACCTGCTTCACTGCCCTGGATGCCTCCGTGCTGGTATAGCCAAGGGCTACCAGCGCCTGGACCGCCTCCTCGGCCGCTTCCACCAGCCCGGCTACGGATGCGCCTGTATCCGCATCATCCATGCCGGCCCCGCCAGCCATGTTCCCCAGCACGTCGTCCATGGATATCCTGTCCTTCAAATCCAAAATCAGGCGCTGGGCCGTCTTATTGCCAATGCCCGGCGCTTTGGCCAGGGCCTTCACATCCTCGCTGACAATGGCCAGGCGCAGATCGTCCGGTCGGAGCACGGAGAGAATTCCCAATGCACCCTTTGGTCCGATGCCGTTCACCCCCAGCAGCTGCCTGAACATGTCCCTGTCCTGGCTGTGAAGGAAGCCATAGAGGGTCATGGCATCCTCCCTTACCTGAAAATATGTATAAACCGTCACCTCTTTCCCCATTCCCGGAAGCTCCGGAAGCAGGGAGACAGGTACATGGATGGCCAGGCCCACATGACCTGCCTCCACCACGATAACGTCTTCCTCAATGGCCACGAGAGGCCCTTTTACGTAAGAAATCATATATCCTTCCTGTTCTTTCTCTCTCTAATGTCCTGCCCTTCATCATATCATACCCATGAATCCAATGCAAGTCTGCCGAACAAATATTCTGTTTCGGACCAGACTCCGGCCATCAGACACTTGCGTTTCCGGATTTTTTAGTATACACTAACCCATAGGGAATATCCGCAATTTACCGCAGCTCATATCCGGTTCCCGCTAAAAAAGGAGTGATTACACATGATAACCATTAAACATCCCGTTGATTTACCTGATACATATCCTCTGGACCGCATCGGACCCCTTAAGGACCTGCTGTTTTTCGATATAGAAACCACTGGTTTTTCCGGCGACACATCCCAGCTGTACCTGATCGGCTGCACATACCACGACGGCTTTGGCTGGAGGCTCATACAGTGGTTTGCTGACTCGCGCGAATCCGAGAGGGAGCTTCTGACAGCCTTCTTCACCTTCATGGAGCGCTTTAAGATACTGGTACATTTTAACGGAGACGGCTTTGATATCCCCTATCTGTTAAAATGCTGCCGCCGTCTGGACCTGCCCTATGATTTTGACCGCATAAAAAGCGTGGATATCTACAAAAAAATAAAGCCCTACCGCAAGCTGCTGGGCCTCGAGAACATGAAACAGAAATCCATAGAACAGTTCCTGGGCGTTGCCCGGGATGACAAATACAACGGAGGGCAGCTTATAGAGGTCTACCGTGAATACCTGATGACCCATGAATCCTTCCTGTACGACCTGCTGATTCTCCACAATGAGGACGACTTAAAGGGCATGCCCTCCATCCTGCCCATCCTGAGCTATGCGGATATGATGGAAGCCCCGTTTTCACTGGAATCCCAGCAGCTTTTCACCTATGATGACATGGCCGGAAACGCCTGCCCCTTCCTCAGCCTGACCTTAAAAAGCCCCTGCGCCATCCCGGTGCCCCTGGAATACGACAGCGCGCCGGTAAGCCTGGAGCTGAGCCGGGACACTCTTGCGTGCAATATTGCCCTCTTCCAGGGCGAGCTCAAGTACTTTTATTCCAACTATAAAGACTATTATTACCTGCCCGTAGAAGACACGGCCATCCATAAAAGCGTAGGCGAATATGTGGACAGGGATGCGCGCGCAAAGGCCACTGCCAGAACCTGCTACACCAAAAAGCAGGGCCTCTTTCTTCCACAGTTCGGCTGCCTATGGTCCCCTGTCCTCATGCGGGAATATAAGGCATCTCTCACCTATGCGGAATATGAACCGGAAATGTTGTCCCCGGACGGCATGGCTGACGCTTATGCAAAGCAGATTCTCTCTTATGTGAGCCAGGCAAAGGAGCTTTAATCTCCTGCCGGCACTATATTATTCCGCCGGGACTATATCATCCCGCCATTCTCCAGATCTGATTCCAGGGCTGACTCCGGGGAGAATATGGGCAGCTGTACCGGCAGGATCACCGGCAGCACCATCCTGGCAGCAGCCACAAACCGCCGCCCGAATCTCCTGCCTGGTCACGGCTGCCCTGCACAGAAGGTTGGGCTCCAGACGGATCACAGCTCCCTTTTCAATACATTTTTTGATGACCGTGTAGGCCGTATTGCGGTTCCAGCCAATCTCGTCCTTTAACAGCTTAGCCATCTGACCGGCCGTGCAGTCACCATGCTTCCACAGTGTTTTCATGATTTTAAGTTCAGAGTCAAATAGTTCCGGTTTCATATAAACTCCCTTCAATGACTATTTTAATAGTCGTCTCAAACCCGCTGCCCTGGGCCATAACAAAAAAGCCCTGCCAAAAAGACAGGACTCATTAGGACTCATTAAAACATGATTACCGCATCCACCCTACTTCCTGGGCAAAGCCGCCCGGTAGGTTTCTCCCACCGTATTGCCGGAATAAGCAGCGTACATATGGGTGGTGGTGGAATCTGAATGGCCCAGCATGGCCTGGACCGCATGGATGTCGGCGCCGCCCCGAATCAGATGGGCAGCAAAGGAATGACGCAGGGTATGAGGGGTTATATCTGCCTGGATACCGGCCTTTTCCCCATAATACTTGATAATCTTCCAGAAGCCCTGGCGGCTCATGGCCTTGCCGCTGCAATTAGTGAACAGCCACTGGGATTCCTTACCCTTAAGCAGCTCGTGACGCCCCTTTTCCAGATACACGCTCAAAGCCTGCTTGGCCGGTTTTCCAAAAGGAACCATGCGCTCCTTCTGTCCATCCCTGCAAGTGATGTAGCCAACCTGCATATTAAGATCCGAAAGCTCCAGCCCGATTAGCTCTGACACCCGTATGCCCGTGGCGTACAAAAGCTCCAGCATGGCCTTGTCCCGTATCTCCTTGGATGTTGTCATGCCGGGTTGGCCCAGCAGAGCGTTGACCTCATTGACACTCAGTATGACAGGGGCCTTTTTCTCAATTTTGGGCGCTTTCAGGAGTTCCGCCGGGTCCTTGCGGATTCGTCCTTCTTTGAACATGAAATTGAAAAAAGCCTTCATGGATGCCAGTTCCCTGGATATGGTGGTCGTGGCCTTCCCCTCTTTTTCCAAAAAAAGGATATATGAATTCAGACTGGTCTTAGTCACCTTTTCAACTTCTGTTATTCCTTTATCCTCCAGAAAAGACGCCAGCTGCATCAAATCTCTCTGGTAGGAAATTTCCGTGTTCCTGGAGGTCTTTTTCACATCCCTCAGGTAGCTCACAAAGCTTTTTATATCGGACGTCATATCGCTATTTTCCCCTAACCCGTTTCTCACAAAAAGTGGCCCAAAATCGTATGCTGACTATCATTATATCTGCATTTTTCTATAAAATCAAACACATTTTTCCCACTTTGGACCCCATTTTCAGGTGATTAACATAAAACATACAACATGTTGGAAGGGGGTATTTTTGTATGTCAATATGTTGTTAAGCAATGGTAAAAATTTTTTCTCACATAACTCAAAAAAACATAAGATTCCCTGTAATCCTCACGCGTTAAATCAATCATATCACCGTGGGATATCCCCCTGTGCTTACGGTTGGAAAGGGTTCCTTTAAATTCGCCCCACATGGCGGACTCCGGTGTCACCAGCCCGTCGTTTTTACCATCCATGGCCCGGATGATAAGGCAGGGAACTGTTTTTCTCTTCTTCACGTACATCTCTCCTTTTGGAACCCTAGAATAACAGCAGAAGCGTTCCTGCGGTCAGAAGAACCAGACCTGCAAAAGATTTGCGGTCCAGCTTTTCCCCCAGGAATATTCTGGAAAACAGTATGGTCACCAGAATACTGAGCTTATCAATGGGAACCACGATACTGGCAGGCCCGTCCTGCAGGGCCCTGTAATAACACAGCCAGGAAGCTCCTGTTGCAAACCCCGAAATAATGAGGAAAAACCAGCTCTTTGGCGCAATTCTCCCCAGATGCTTCTGCTTTCCCTGAAGGAACACCAGGAGCCAGGCCATTGCCAGCACCACGCAGGTGCGGATGGCTGTTCCCAGGTTGGATTCCACTCCCTGTATTCCAATTTTTCCCAGAATGGCGGTCAAGCTGGCAAATACAGCCGATAAAAGGGCAGCCACAAGCCATCCGCTGTTCCCCGGCTGCTCCGCCCTTCCCTCCCGCTTCTGAATCATCAGCAGGGTGCCTGTCCCAATCAGGACCATGCACAGAATTTTCATTCCCCCAAGACCCTCTCCCAAAATCAGGGCAGCCAGAAACATGGTCAGGATAGTGCTGGATTTATCAATGGGAGCCACCTTGTTCACATCCCCCAGCTGAAGAGCCCTGAAATAGAACAGCCAGGAAGCCCCTGTGGCCACACCGGACAGTACCAGAAACAGACAGGTTCCGCCGCTTATGGTTCCTATGGAACCGGCCGTTCCGGAAAGGAACACCATAATCCACGAAAACACAAGAACCACTGCGGTACGGACCGCGGTAGCCAAATCCGAGTCCGTATCCCTGACGCCGATTTTCGATAGGACGGCAGTCAGGCCGGCGAACACGGCTGAACCGAAAGCAAACAACAGCCAATCCATATTCACTTCCCCCACTTATCCTTTGTGTCCTGTGCTCCGTTATCCAAAAATCCCCCACAGGAAGGGTGAAACGAAAACCTCCAGAAACGCCCCGGCGCCGGTGATGATTAACAGCAGAAGTCCCGGCAGGATATGGAGCTTCTTCTGCATCTGTCCGGACCAGCCTGACAGCACGTACCACACCAGGAGATAGACCAGACCATGGGGCAGGACCGTACATAAAAATGCGGCGATTCCCAAAAGTCCCTTGCGGATGGTCAGCACGGACAGCACCACTGCCAGACTCATCCCCGCATAAAAGGTCAGGAACCCAAACAGCATCTGGCTGCACACCGTGATTCCGACCAGCCAGCCGCCGCAGGTTTCCAACGCTCTCTGCCTGAATACGGTCATAAATTCCCTCACTCCCCTGTTTCCGCCTCCGAAGGAGCCCGCTGCCCCCAGGATACACCCCTGCACCGTAGGACCGCCAAATGCCAGCGCGGCTGCCGTACCGCAAAAAATCCCTGACACAAAGCAGAACAACAGCCAGTCCTCATAGGTGAGCGTTCCCAGACGCAGCCTAAACCACCTCATTCCCATGCATCATCCTCCTGTCCCAGTTTACAGGTAAGAAACATATCCGCTGCAGCTTCTCCCCCACTACTGTATGACAGAAATTCATGGTTTATGACTTAGCCCCGCACCATACTGTCCTTCTTATCCTCAGAACGGTATTTTCTGGCATAGGCCATAATGGCGGCAATGGTCTTGCCGTCCGTAATCTTTCCTGTGTATACCATGTCCTCCAGTTCCTCCAGGCTGCATGGAACCACATTGATCACCTCATCCTCGTCCAGATGCTGATGGGATGGTATCAGGTTGTGGGCCACGAATATGTCAATGGCCTCATCGCAGAACGCAACAGTCGTGGTAAGGCTCATAAGATACTCCAGGTTCTCCGGTGACTCCACTCTGTATCCGGTCTCCTCCTCCAGCTCCCGGAACGCGCACTCCACCTTTGGCTCTCCCGGCTCATCCAGCTTGCCTGCCGGAATCTCCAGGGTATAACGGTCCAGAGCATTGCGGTACTGGCGCACCATAAGGATTTTTCCATCGTCAGCAACGGGCAGGACAGCCGCGGCGCCGTCGTGATGGATGAAATCCCACCTTGCCTCATGGCCGTTTGCCAGGACCTTGTCCTCATATATTTTAAGAATGTTTCCCTCATATTTAAGCTGGCGGTCCAGCCGTATAACCGGTATCTGCGTATTCTTTTCTTTATCTTCCATGTCTGTACCTTCCTCTCTGTTATGATTTGATATCATTATCCTATTTCATGCGTCGGGTCTTCTCATAGCAGGCGTCCGCGGCCTTGATGACCGCATTTCTCAGGCCATGCTCCTCCAGAGCAGATACACCTGCGATGGTGGTGCCGCCGGGGGAACACACCTCATCCTTCAACTGCCCCGGATGCTTACCTGTCTCCAGAATCATTTTCGCGCTTCCAAGCACAGTTTGGGCCGCCATGGCATAGGCTGTCTTTCTGGGAAGGCCGTATTTGACCCCGCTGTCAGCCAGCGCCTCAATGAACATGTACACAAAAGCCGGTGAACTGCCGCTGACGCAGCCAACTGCATCCATAAGCCGTTCTTCCACCAGTTCCACCCTTCCGCAGGAGGAAAAGATGTCCCGGATGGTCTCCTTTTCCTCCTCTGTATAGGATGCTTCCCCATAGGACACGCCGGTCATGCCTTCTCCCAGCATGGCAGGTGTGTTGGGCATGGCTCTTACCACCCGCACATTTCCTCCCAGGCGTTCCGTGATATTGGAAATGGAGATGCCGGGCGCCAGGGATACCACCACCTGCTCCGGTGTTACCACATCCCTTATCTCCGAAAACACCGCGTCAAAATACTGGGGCTTTACTGCCAGTATCAGATACTTTACCGCTTCTGCACACTCCCTGTTGGAACAGGCATGGGGCACCTTTGTCCTGACTGTCACTGCCTCCATTTTATCCTGGCGGGCCGCTGAAAATATCATCTCCTCCGGTCCATGTGTCTTGAGAAGCCCGTTTAAAATGGCGTTTCCCATATTGCCCATTTCTATAAAACCAATCTTTACCATCCTCATACCTCCTTGTCATGGACATTCAAACCGCAGCAAAGCCCCGGCAGACTGCCTTCTGCAGTGCGCCGGGGCTCCCGGGCATACCTGATGCATCTTCATTCATCATTCAATATCCCTCAGTATATCACAAAAATCAAAGGTAGCAAAGTAATCCTCAGGAGTTTCTGCCCTGCGGATCATCTCCACCGTGCCGTCCTCCTTTAACAGAAGCTCTGCTGATTTCAGCTTGCCATTATAATTATATCCCATGGCAAATCCGTGGGCGCCCGCATCGTGGATAAACAGAAGGTCTCCCTTTCTGATTTCCGGAAGCATACGGTCAATGGCAAACTTATCATTGTTCTCGCACAGGGAACCTACCACATCATACATGCGGGTGCAGGGCTCATCCTCCCGTCCCATAACAGTGATGTGATGATAAGCGCCGTACATGGCCGGCCGCATCAGATTCACGGCGCAGGCATCCACGCCCACATACTCCTTATAAGTGTGTTTCTCATGGATGGCCTTTGTGACCAGAGCGCCGTAGGGCCCCATCATGAAACGCCCCAGCTCTGTGCACAGAGCCACATCCTCCATGCCGGCCGGAACCAGAATCTCCTCATAGACTCTCCTTACGCCGTCACCGATTGTCAGGATATCATTGGGTTCCTGGTCCGGACGGTAGGGTATCCCGATGCCGCCGGACAGATTGATGAATGCGATATGGACGCCTGTCTCCTCCTTCAGTTTAACAGCCAGCTCAAACAGAATCTTTGCCAGCATGGGGTAATATTCATTGGTCACCGTATTGCTGGCCAGGAACGCATGTATGCCGAAATGCTTTGCGCCCTTCTCCTTCAGAATCTTAAATGCCTGTCCAATCTGCTCTGTGGTCATTCCGTATTTGGAATCTCCGGGATTGTCCATGATGTCATTGCTGATTTTAAACAGGCCGCCCGGATTAAAACGGCAGCTGATGGTCTCCGGAATATGTCCCAAAGTCTCCTCCAGGCACTGTATATGGGTGATGTCGTCCAGGTTGATGATGGCTCCCAGCTTTTTTGCATAAGCAAATTCCTCAGGCGGCGTATCGTTGGAGGAAAACATGATGTCGGGGCCGGAAAAGCCGCATGCCCTGGACATCATAAGCTCTGTCATGGATGAACAGTCCGTGCCGCATCCCATGTCCTTCAGTATATTTAACAGGAATGGATTGGGCGTGGCCTTGACTGCAAAATATTCCTTATATCCCTTGTTCCAGGAAAACGCCTGCTTAAGCCTGGCGGCATTCTCCCTGATTCCCCTCTCATCGTAAATATAAAAGGGCGTGGGGTATGTCTTCTCAATCTCCCTTAATTGTTCCAGTGTTACGAATGGCTTCTTATCCATTATGTATGTGTCTCCTTTCCCTTTTTTGCGCAAAAAGCCTGTCAGGAAGTACAATATGTTCAATTGTACTCCCGGACAGACTTCCTTGTCCAGTGTTTTTATTCGATATTAATGACTCTCATGATATTGGTCTGGGTGGCTGCCTCGTGACGTCTTGCATAGGTTACGACTCCGGCTGTGATGACAGCCAGTTCGCCCTCCTCCACAAGTCCTCTGTCCTTAAGCTCTTCCACAGAATTCTCGATCAGTTCGTCCGTGGATTCTGCCCTGCGTGACCAAACCGGTACCACGCCCCACTGAAGCTGCATCTGGCGGACGGTGGCCATGCTGGGGGACATGCCGATGATTCTGGCACCCGGTCTCCACTTGGAGAGCATCTGGGTGGTAAAGCCTGTGATGCTGGGAGCAATAATCACATCCGCATCCAGGTCATGGGCGGTTGACACAGAGGCAAAGCACACTGCGTTTGAAACATTCTTCATGTTCTGCTCTGTCACCTTCCTCTGGCGGTATCCCGCATAGTCCAGATGCATCTCTGTCTCCATGGCAATGGACACCATCATTTTAAGTGCGTCCACCGGATACTTGCCCATGGCTGTCTCGCCTGAAAGCATCACTGCGTCCGTGCCGTCATACACCGCGTTGGCAACGTCCGTCACCTCAGCTCTGGTAGGTCTGGGATTGCGGATCATGGAATCCAGCATCTGGGTGGCTGTGATAACGATTTTACATGCCTCGTTGCACTTGCGTATAATCTTCTTCTGGATATGGGGAACCTTCTCAGCCGGTATCTCCACGCCCATGTCGCCTCTGGCCACCATGATGCCGTCCGCTGCCTCAATGATGGCGTCCAGGTTCTCGATGCCCTCCGCGTTCTCAATCTTTGCAATGACCTTCATGCCGGAACCCTGCTCATCCAGCATGGCCTTGATTTCCTTTATGCAGTCAGCCGTACGCACGAAGGATGCCGCGATAAAGTCAAAGCCCTGCCTGATTCCAAAACGGATATCCTCTTTATCCTTATCCGTCAGGGCCGGAAGCTTAATCTTTACATTGGGAACATTGACCCCCTTCTTCTCTCCCAGCTCTCCTCCATTGATGACCTCACAGACAATATCCGTATCCTTCACCTCGCGCACTTCCAGCTCGATCAGTCCATCGTCAATGAGAATCCGGTTGCCAGCAGCCACATCCTCATTCAGTCCGCTGTAATTGATATAGCCGACGGTATCGTCCCCTACCAGCTCCCTGGTGGTCAGCGTATAGGTCTGGCCTTCCTTCAAAGTCACCTTTTTGCCGTCCTTCAGCTGTCCGGTACGAATCTCCGGTCCCTTGGTATCGAGGAGCGCTGCAACCGGAATGTCTAACTCCCTGCGCACTTCCTTTAACAGCTCCAGGCGTCCCTGATGCTCGTTGTAGTCACCGTGTGAAAAGTTAAAACGGGCCACATCCATACCATTCCTGGCAAGCTCCATCATAACATTCTTGTCACTGGTATTGGGGCCCATGGTGCAGATAATCTTGGTCTTTTTCATGATTCTTCCTCCATAAAATTGCGAGAGTTTATAGTGTAACGACAGATTCAGACGTGAAATGCGGATCATGATTTGGGGGAATCCGATTTTTTCACATGCTGATGTGTATATAAATGATCCATGCAGTACTCATAGCTGCCTTCACATTTTGAACAATAGCGGAACTCCATGCCGGGACTTTCCTCGTCCGTCCTGCCGCAGACCGCACACTTGTGATGGGTGCGGTTCACGGGCCGCATGGTCTTTACCTTGAAATCCTGCCTGCGCTTCACTTCCCTGGGGCTGTACTTCTTAAAATCCTTTGTCATCAGGAAGAAAATGATGAAGTTGGCAAGGGACAGGAAAATGGCGATTCGCTGTGGGAAACTGCCGTATACGAACCCGAACACCAGAAAAAAGGCGTCAAACAGCGCCAGCCATTTCGCCTTGATGGCCAGTATAAAGTAAATATAAAAGTACTCCTCCGGGAAAATCACCGCATAGGCCAGGAATATGGACATACTCAGGTATGAGGTGTTAAGGTGCATATCCCAGCCCCAGATAAAGTATACAATAAACTCGGCAAGTATGATGCCGATGGCTCCCATAAAAAAGAACACATTAAAACGGAACGCCCCCCACACCGTCTCCAAGGAACGGCCCAGTGAATAGTACATGAGCGCCGCAAATATAATCCAGAAGGGGCTCAGTGTGGGCGGGTACAGCAGAAATGTCACCAGCCTCCAGACCTGTCCGTGAAGAATGGCCTCCGCGTCCAGGCTCAGGTACCGGGTAAAGAACATGGGGTCCATGTACATCATGACAAAACCCATGATATACATAATGATGATGTAATACATCAGGTTGTGGATGGCATATTTGCCAAACCTGCGCTCAAGCTTATTAAAAAATCTCATCCTATCATCCTTTTCATTTGCCTGTATGTTTTAAATCAAAACAGGTCTTTCTTATTAAATATATACGCAACAAACAGTGACAGCAGCAGGGTCAGGCCCAGAACAATGGCAAATCCATAGGGACTGTCCGCGAAAGGCATGCCATGTGAGTTTACGTTCATGCCGTAGAAGCTGGCTATCATGGTTGGTATGGACAGCACGATGGTAACGGTAGCCAGAAACTTCATGACAATATTCAGGTTGTTGGAGATGACGGAAGCAAATGCATCCATGGTGCCGCTCAGGATTCCACTGTATATGTTCGCCATCTCAATGGCCTGCTTGTTTTCCACGATTACATCCTCCAGCAGGTCCGTGTCCTCCGGGTACTTCTTTATCTTTTCAATGCGCAGCAGCTTCTCCAGCACCACCTCGTTGGAACGAAGGGACGTGGTAAAGTAAACCAGGGACTTCTCCAGCTCCAAAAGCTCAATCAGTTCCTCGTTCTTCTGGGACTGGTGGAGCTTGCGCTCAATGACTTCGCTCTTCTTATCAATGATTCGGAGGTATTGCAGGAACTGGGTGGCATTTTTATAGAGAATCTGCAGGATGAACCTGGTCTTCATGAAGGTGTGGAAATCCCTCACTCTTCCGTCCATAAAGGAAGTGAGCACAGGCGTCTCTTCCAGGCAGACCGTAATCAGCACATCCTTGGTGGTGATGATAGCCAGAGGGATGGTGACAAACCAGTCCTTGCCGTTGCGCTCCTCTATGGAAGGAATGTCCACCAGAATCAGGGTGTATTCATCCTCCACCTCTATACGGGACCGCTCCTCCTCATCCAGAGGCGCCCGCAAATGGTCCGGGTCAATCTGATAGGTATCTGCGATGTCAATGATTTCTGAGGCTGTAGGGTTTGTTAACGCAATCCAGCAGCCAGGCTGCATCTCTTCCTTTTCGTGCATAGCACCGTCTTCGGTCTTAAAAATCCGTATCATGCGAACTCTCCCCCATTTTGAAATTATACGTTCTCATTATAGTGACTGCCCCCGCTTTTGTCAAATGAAATAGCCTTCCATTTTATATTATACCGAATATTTTTCAGGGAGAATACATAAATTTTACCTGAACAGTATAATGGGACCCGCAGAAACATGCACAATTTTCGCCATTTCTTCACGATTTTTTAACGCCTGTCCCCAATTGTATTTATACTTATTTTGTGTTAAACTCTACTATGAATATCCAGCATCCCAATGCCGGAATTTGTTGCATAAGTCACAGTATTCTCCATGAAACTGTATTATGATACATGTAAAACAGCTTTTCGGTCCCCCAGTACTGCCGGACATGGTTTTTCTCCATGACATGGCAGAACAGCCGTCAAGTTACAAAGGAGGTCAGGGTAAAACCCCGCATATATGAAATTACATACAAATACCCTTACGCTGGGAATCGATATCGGTTCCACAACCGTCAAAGTAGCACTGTTAAATCAGGCTTCCCATATAGTATTCTCCGATTATGAACGCCATTATGCCAATATACAGGAAACTCTGGCGGGACTTTTAAAAAAAGCCCGTGAGATAACCGGCCCCATTCAGGTAATCCCTGTCATAACCGGTTCCGGAGGACTCACGCTCTCCTCCCGTCTGGAGGTTCCCTTTGTCCAGGAGGTGGTGGCCGTTGCCTCCGCGCTTTTGGACTTCGCTCCGCAGACCGATGTCGCCATCGAGCTGGGGGGCGAGGACGCAAAAATCATTTATTTCACCGGAGGCATCGAACAGAGAATGAACGGAATCTGTGCGGGAGGCACCGGTTCTTTTATTGACCAGATGGCTGCCCTGCTGCAGACAGACGCCCCCGGCCTTAACGATTATGCGGAACATTATAAAGCCATCTACCCCATTGCGGCCCGCTGCGGTGTGTTTGCGAAATCCGATATACAGCCCCTTATCAATGAGGGTGCCACCAGGGAGGACCTGGCCGCCTCCATTTTCCAGGCCGTGGTCAATCAGACCATAAGCGGTCTGGCCTGCGGCAAGCCTATTCGGGGAAATGTGGCATTTTTAGGCGGTCCCCTCCACTTCCTTCCTCAGCTTCGGGAAAGCTTCATCCGTACGCTCCGCCTGACGCCGGAGCAGGTTATTGCACCGGACCACTCCCACCTCTTCGCGGCCGTGGGAGCAGCCATGAATCCCCTGGATAACCAGGCGGCCGTACCCCTGGAGAATCTGATTCAGAAACTGTCCTCAGGCATTAAGATGGATTTTGAGGTCAAGCGCATGGATCCCCTCTTTAAGGACCGGGCAGACTATGACCGGTTCTGCGCCCGTCATGCCAGCAACCATGTTAAAAGCGGCGACCTGGCCTCCTATGAGGGATGCTGCTACCTGGGCATTGACGCCGGCTCCACCACCACCAAGGCCGCCCTGGTAGGCGAGGACGGCACACTGCTGTACCGTTTTTATGACAATAACAACGGAAGTCCCCTGGCCACCGCCATCCGGGCTATACGTGAGATAAAGGAACAGCTGCCTGAAACCGCCCGCATCGCGTACTCCTGTTCCACCGGTTACGGCGAAGCCCTGTTAAAGGCAGCGCTGATGCTGGATGAGGGCGAGGTGGAGACCATATCCCACTACTATGCGGCCGCCTTCTTTGAGCCGGATGTTGACTGTATCCTGGACATCGGCGGCCAGGACATGAAATGCATCAAGATTAAGGACGGCACGGTGGACAGCGTACAGCTCAATGAGGCATGCTCCTCCGGCTGCGGTTCCTTTATCGAGACATTTGCCAGGAGCCTGAACTACAGTGTGGAAGATTTTGCCAGGGAGGCCCTGTTTGCGGAAAATCCCACTGACCTGGGCACCCGCTGCACGGTATTCATGAATTCCAATGTAAAACAGGCCCAGAAGGAAGGAGCCACCGTGGCCGACATTTCCGCGGGTCTGGCTTATTCCGTCATCAAAAACGCATTATTTAAGGTAATTAAGATTACAAATGCTTCCGACCTTGGAGACCACGTGGTGGTCCAGGGAGGCACCTTCTACAACGATGCCGTGCTCAGAAGCTTTGAAAAAATATCGGGATGCCAGGCCGTGCGCCCGGACATCGCAGGCATCATGGGCGCCTTTGGCGCTGCCCTCATTGCCAGGGAGCGCTATCACATGGCTGATGAACCGGAGACCTCCATGCTCTCCCTTGAGAAAATCATCGGCCTTAAGTACAGCACCTCCATGACACGCTGCAAGGGCTGCAACAACCACTGTGTGCTGACCATCAACCAGTTTGGAAGCGGACGCCGCTTTATCTCAGGCAACCGCTGTGAGAGGGGACTTGGCCTTGAAAAAGCCAGGAAGGAGATTCCCAACCTGTTTGATTACAAGTATCACCGGATGTTTGACTACGAATCCCTGCCCCTGGACCAGGCGGACCGCGGTACGGTGGGCATTCCAAGGGTGCTCAACATGTATGAGAACTTCCCCTTCTGGGCTGTGTTCTTTAGGAAGCTGCGCTACCATGTGGTGCTGTCTCCCCAGTCCACCAGGCAGCTCTATGAGCTGGGAATCGAATCCATCCCCAGCGAATCCGAATGCTATCCGGCCAAGCTGGTGCACGGACATGTGACCTGGCTCATCAAACAGGGCGTAAAGTTCATCTTCTACCCCTGCATCCCTTATGAGCGCAATGAGAGCCCGGACGCAGGCAACCACTACAACTGTCCCATGGTCACCTCCTACGCGGAAAATATTAAAAATAACGTGGAGGCGCTGGCCGAGGAAAACGTGCGTTTCATGAATCCCTTTATGGCCTTTACCAATGAGGAGATACTCACCGATGCACTTGTAAAGGAATTTTCCAGAACATTCCAGATTCCGGCTGCCGAAGTCAGGATGGCCTCCCATGCCGCCTGGCAGGAACTGGCTGCCTCCCGCGATGATTTGAAGAAAAAGGGCGAGGAGACTCTGGCCTGGCTGAAGGAACACGGAAAGAGAGGCATTGTCCTGGCCGGAAGGCCCTACCATGTGGACCCTGAGATTCACCACGGCATACCGGAGCTGATTACCTCTTACGGATTTGCCGTCCTCACCGAGGACTCCGTATCCCATCTGGGCAGGGTGGAACGGCCTCTGGTAGTGACGGATCAGTGGATGTACCACTCCCGTCTTTACGCGGCTGCCAGCTTTGTAAAGACCCAGGATAATCTGGATCTGATTCAGCTCAACTCCTTTGGATGCGGGCTGGATGCAGTGACCACGGACCAGGTGGCTGATATCCTGACCCGTTCCGGCAAGATTTATACGGTATTAAAGATTGACGAGGTCAATAACCTGGGATCTGCCAGAATACGAATCCGCTCCCTCATTGCAGCCATAAAGGTAAGGGACCAGAGACATTTTGAGCGCAGGGTGGTGTCCAGCGCCTATCACCGCGTAATGTTCACCAAGGAGATGAAAAAGGATTACACCCTTCTCTGTCCGCAGATGTCTCCCATTCATTTTGACCTGCTGGAGCCGGCTATCCGCTCCTTTGGATATAAGATTGAAGTATTGCAGAACCACAACCGCAACGCCGTGGACGTGGGACTCCAATATGTAAATAACGACGCCTGCTACCCGTCCCTCATTGTCATCGGACAAATCATGGACGCCCTGCTGTCAGGTAAATATGACCTGGACCACACGGCTGTCCTCATGAGCCAGACCGGCGGCGGCTGCCGCGCATCCAACTACATCGGCTTCATCCGCAGGGCCCTAGAAAAGGCGGGAATGCCCCAGATACCGGTTATCTCTGTCAATGCCAACGGCATGGAGACCAATCCCGGCTTTACCTTCACCGTGCCGCTGCTGACAAAGGCCATGCAGGCCATTGTTTACGGCGATATCTTCATGCGGGTGCTCTATGCCACCCGGCCCTATGAGGCGGAGCCGGGCAGTGCCGATGCCCTGCATGAGAAATGGAAGGCCCGCTGCATTGCCTCCCTGTCCAAGAAAAACGCGGCCATGATAGAATTCGGACGCAATATAAAGGGAATCATCCGGGATTTTGACGCTCTCCCAAGGCTGGATGTAAAGAAGCCAAAGGTGGGCATTGTAGGGGAAATCCTGGTGAAATTCTCACCTTTGGCCAACAACCACATTGTGGAGCTGCTGGAATCCGAGGGCGCCGAGGCAGTGATGCCGGATTTGATGGATTTCCTGCTGTATTCCTTCTACAACAGCAACTTTAAGGCCGATCACCTGGGCTCCAGGAAATCCACTGCCAGACTGTGCAACGCGGCAATTGCCCTGTTGGAGTATTTCCGCAGGACAGCCAGGAAGGAACTGACGGCCAGTATGCATTTCACGCCTCCGTCAGCCATCAACGAACTGGCCCAGATGGCAAAGGGCTTTGTATCCCTGGGCAACCAGACCGGCGAGGGATGGTTCCTGACCGGCGAAATGCTGGAGCTGATTCACAGCGGTGTGAACAACATCATCTGTACCCAGCCCTTTGGATGCCTGCCCAACCACATCGTGGGAAAGGGCGTCATCAAGGAGCTGCGCCGGAATTACCCCCAGTCCAATATCATTGCCGTTGACTATGATCCTGGCGCCAGCGAGGTAAACCAGCTGAACAGAATCAAGCTGATGCTGGCCACAGCCCAGAAAAACCTGAAAGCAGAGAGTTCCAGGGAGGACCGCGGAAACGGAAGGCGTCCTGTGACTGCCTACAGCCCCTGTCTGGGAACCATGTCCCATACATAAGATGGTGTATGATAAGATGGTGCATGGAAACCATAATATGCATCAGATAATGTACTGAATCAGAGCATGACAAAACCCCGCCGACCAATAAAGGTATCCATTGATTGATACTTTATTGGCGGCGGGGTTCGTTTATTGCTTTTTACATAATTCCGCGAACAGCGGCACTATCCGTTTTGCAGTCACCTGCACCAGGCCCAGGGCTATGTTCTCATTGCCCTCATAGCGGTTAACCACTGCCACAAACTTCAGGTCCTCATCCCCGCTTATATCGATTCTTCCGCCCTTAACACAGACCTCCTCACACACGATATCCGTGGTGGAAAGATTCATGTCATAGTATTTCATCAGGTTGACCTTTACCTTTCCCCGGGATACGGGCGGGCGGAATAATATCCATCATACGGTCGCCGCCATGAATCACATCCAGATAATCCATGACTTCCGCCAGCCCCACCACGCGCTCCAGCTTTGCCAGTTCCTATATCGCCTCCGGCCCAAACTCGGCGCCTGCATGCTCCAGACCAGGCACGGCCGGCACACAGCCGGGGATAACCGTGGTGGTTCCCTTGGGAATCACTGCCTTTGCGAAATTTCTGGGCGTCATCATAGAACTCTCAATATGCTCATGGGCGTCTATCAGCCCGGGAATCAGGTATTTTCCCTGTCCATCCACCACTTCTTTCGCAAGTTGTTCTTCCCGGCCCGGCTCCTTATACTCTACATGGGCAATGAATCCGTCATATACAAATACGCTGGCCGGATAGATTTCCCCGGTTATAACATTGACCAGCCACACATTCCGGATGGCTAAATCGCTTTTTATCTCTCCAAGAGCCGCTCTGAGAAGGGCCTTCTTGTCTTTTGGCTGTATCTTCATCTCTATCTTTCCCTTCTATGTTAAAATTTCTGTTATTTAAGCACAAAATACATGACCAGCGGAATGGCCAGCACATACATGACCGGATGCAGCTCCTTAAACTTACCGGTGGCAGTCTTGATGATGATATATGCCAGAATGCCTGCCGCGATTCCTGCCGCAATGCTTCCGCAGAAAATAACAAACATAATCATGACAAACAGGCCGAAGGCTTCCGTGAAATCGCTGAAATCAATATTCCTGATGCCTGATACCATCAAAAATCCCACAAAGATAAGGGCAGGACCAGTGGCCGCGTCCGGAATCATCAGAATCAGAGGCGAAAAGAATACCATGACAGCAAAGAGAATGGCTGCCACAATGCTGGTCAGGCCGGTTCTTCCGCCTGCCTCCACGCCTGATGTGGATTCCACAAAGGTGGTGATGGTGGTATTGCGGGTACAGGCTCCCACACAGGTGCCGATGGCGTCTACCAGGAAGGGTTTCTGGATTCCGGGCATGTTCCCGTCCTCGTCCAGCATACCTGCCTTGCCGGCCACTCCCAGCACGGTTCCCAATGTGGAGAAAAAGTCCCCGCAAAAGGCAATGAACACATATATGATGGCCTGGAAGGACAACAGTCCTTTGAAGTCAAAGGAGAACACAATGTTTCCCCAGGATGAAAAATCCGGCCTCTTGATAAAGGTATCCGGCAGGGTGGTCACACCCAGAGGAATTCCCATCACAGTGACTGCGATGATGCCGGTGAGAATGGCGCCGTTGACCCTGTATGCCGTCAGGATGGCTATGAGGATCAGTCCCAGCAGGGCGATGAATACGGCCGGTTCCTTGAAATTCCCCATTCCGATTCCATTGGTAAAGGTGCCGATGCCCTAATTCTTAAATCCCAGGTAGGCAATGTAAAAACCGATTGCCGACCCGATGGCCACCTTTATGTTCTTGGGTATGGCTTTGACACAAATCCCTTACCCCGAAAATAGTCAGGACCACAAAAATCAGGCCGGATATCAGGGTTATGGCCATGATGGCGCCTGGCTGGACCACCAGCACATAGGCCATGGTCATGAAGGCGGTAATACCCGCCACAACCTCTATCCTGACATTGGTTCCCCTTCCTTTTAGTTTAAAAAAATCTTCTGATTTTTCCATAGTAATCTCCTCTGTCAGTCAATCAAATCAGAAACGCCTGCCGTCTCAAGCAGCAGCCCCAGTAGAACCCTGGTCCTCCGGGCGCGGGCTGTGCCGGAATCTGCTTAAAAATTCAGCTTCTAGTATTCCACGATTTCTTCATACAATGCTATAATATCACTATTACTCATATTGTTATCTTTGTAAATACAGTTTTTCGGTATTCCCGGACAGGGATAAATTTACCAGCGCAGGAAATTCTCTGTTTGTGGGGAAGAAAAATCAGCTCAAATTTGGTATACTCTATACAAGAGGTGATGGTATGAATCAAGTTCAAAAAGGAGGACAAACTTGACAACCAGAAAACATTCCCGAAAGAAAAGAAACCAAAAAGGCATCAAGTGGTTTTATATCACGGCGGCAGGGCTGGTGTCTGCTGTAATTCTCGCCGCCATCCTATTTAAAATCCGGGCTGACAGCGCTGATTCCCAGCGTCCGGCCGGGACAAGTGTCTCACAGAAAATTGCCGGCAGCGGAGACAGGGCAGGAGATTCCCCAAATGAAGAGAACCGGCCGGATAAGGGAAATCAATGGAATAAGACCAATACGGATAACACAAACATCCGGACCATAATCAGCCAAATGTCTCTGGAACAGAAGGCGGCCCAGCTCTTCATCATCACCCCGGAAGCCCTCACCGGCTTTCAGACCGTGACCCAGGCAGGGGACGCCACATACAAGGCATTGCAGGAATACCCGGTGGCCGGGCTTATCTATTTTCCCCAAAACCTGCAAAACCCCAAACAGCTTAAAACCATGACAGCCAGGACCCAGGAATTGGCTGCCGGGCTTAACCAGCTCCCTCTGTTCCTCTCCATTGACGAGGAAGGCGGTAAGGTGGCCCGCATCGCAAACCACGAAGGCTTTGATCTGCCCAAGGTGGATACCATGGCCGAAATAGGAAAGAGCAGGGATATCTCCAGGGCATACGAGGCAGGTTCTGTCATCGGAGAGTATCTGGAAGAACTTGGAATCAATTTGGACTTTGCACCGGATGCGGATGTCTTGACCAATCCGGACAATACCGTTGTGCTGGACCGTTCCTTTGGTTCGGATCCGGTTCTGGTAACACAGATGACGAAAGCCTACATGAAGGGTCTGGAAGAACATCACGTCTATGGGACCCCCAAACACTTTCCGGGCCACGGGGCCACGCAAGGGGACAGCCATAAGGGTTTTGCCTATACCTATAAGACATGGGATGAACTGGAACAGGCGGAGCTGGTTCCCTTTGCCGGCCTGATTCAGGACAACACGCCCTTCATCATGGCGGGCCATATCTCGCTGCCCCGGATTACAGGAGACGACACACCGTCCTCCCTGTCCCCTCAGGTGCTCACAGGATACCTGCGGGAGACAATGGGCTATAAAGGAATCATCATAACCGATGCCCTTAACATGGGGGCCGTCCAGGACAATTATCCACCGGACCAGGCCGCTGTCATGGCCCTGCAGGCAGGCGCTGACCTGCTCCTCATGCCCGCTGACTTTAGGGAAGCTTACGGCGGAGTGCTGGATGCGGTAAAAACAGGAGAATTGACAGAGGAACGCATCGACCAGTCCCTGACGCGTATTCTGAGCGTAAAGCTGACGCTCCCCTGAAATACACAACGGAACAAGCCGCCCTGCGTTCGCAAAGCGGCTTGTCACATCTTCTTCCATATAGTTTTTATCCAATCAGTTCCCTGATATAAGCAGCCAGCCTCTCATCTTTGCATTTCCCGAAGAACAGTTCCCCGAACTTCTCTCCCGCAAACGCGCCTCTGACCAGTTCCTGGTCCAGTCCTTTAAAGATTTCCACCAGGTCCTCCCTGAAAGCTGCCTTTCTCACATCATCCAGGATCCGCTTGTTTCTCTGCTCCGGAACAGCCCTTTCTCTGGGATATCCCTGGCCGGAAGGCTCGCAGAACAGCTTCTCAAATATATATTCCAGGTTCAGATCTCCGCCCCAGCCAAATCCCTTGGCAAAAGGAATGGCAATGGCGTTCCCATCGTTAATCTGGGCAAATGTATAGGCGTCCAGCGCATCCTCCACATGGCCGCAAATCACGCCCGGGAACGAATTGCAGGCCAGCATGGCTCCTTCGCCCGTGCCGCAGCCCGTAATCACATAATCCGCTGCCTTTCCGTTCAGTATGGCTGCTGCCAGAATACCTGCCTGTACATAGGTGAGCTGTGCCTCATCCTCCGCGGTGTACATGCCGTAGTTGTCCACCTCAAAGCCGTACTGGTCGGCCACTTTCTTTAAGGAATTGTAAATCATGCCATTCTTGGCTCCCTGGCTGTTCTCATTAATCAGTGCTATCCTCATGTCTCCACCTCTCAACTTTATTCTTTTGGTTTTTCCTGATATTGTAAGCATATCTCCCAAAGGAATTTCTGTCAATAGACATCATAAACAGACATCACTCAGACATCACTGTTTCTTCTGTTCCCGCGCCATCTTCTCCATACGCCACAAGGTCGTCCTGCTGACCCCCAGCTCCTTTGCTATATCCTGCTTTTTCTTTCTGGGCTTTAAATTGGCATACACAATCCCGGTTTCCGGCAGGACCTGTTCCTTTGCAGGCGTCTCTGCGCCTGGCAGAGGGCCTTCTTTTTTCCGGAATATCTTTAGCATCTGTATTTCCCTGAGTCCGATTTCCGTAGTATCGCTGAGCACAATCAGACGCTCGCAGATGTTGCGCAGCTCCCGCACATTGCCGGGCCAGCCGTAATGGGTCATCAAATCCACTGCCTCCCTTGACAGTCTGGGGATGGGCTTTCCCATCTCACAGGCAAAACGGGTCAGATAGAAATCCACCATTTCCCGGATATCGTCTCCCCGTTCCCTGAGCGGCGGGATGGTAATGTCCAACAGGTTAAGGCGGTAATACAGGTCGGCGCGGAACTGTCCTTCCCGGATTTTTTCCTCAATATTTATATTGGTAGCGGAAATAACACGCACATCCACCGGCTGTACCCGGTTGCTGCCGATACGGCGGATTTCCCTTTCCTGAAGCACTCTCAAAAGCTTTGCCTGGAGCGATATGGGGATCTCCCCGATTTCATCCAGAAAAATGGTTCCCTTATGGGCCAGTTCAAACAGGCCCGTCTTACCATTTTTAGACGCCCCGGAAAAGGCTCCGGGTTCATATCCAAAGAGCTCGCTCTCCAGCAGGTTTTCAGGCAGGGCCGCACAGTTCAGCGCCACAAATGGTTCCGCGCTGCGCCTGCTCTCCCGGTGGATGCTGTGGGCGAAAAGTTCTTTGCCGGTTCCTGTCTCACCCACAATCAGCACATTGGAATCCACCCGGCTGTAACGCTTTGCCATAAGGATATTCTCCCGTATGGCAGGGCTGCTTCCAATGATATCGTCAAAGGAATACTTGGCCGTAAGTCCCTGTTTCGCAAGGCTCTGCCGGATTTTAGTTTCTGCCTCAATAATCTGCTCGGTGTAGCGGGCAACAATGATGGCGCCCTTTCCCATCTTGTCCACCAGTACGGGCCTGTATTCCGTGTACAGTTTCCTGTCCTTCCACTGGATAACCTCCTCCCGTTCCCGTCCGGTCTCCACCACGTGCTTCCACTTAAGGGCAGGGCAGACCTCCTCCACGGGACGGCCTGTGTAGTCAGCCTGGGAGGAAAGCCCAAAGGTGCGGTACGCCTGGTTGTTCAATGCCTGAATCAGCCCGCTGCCGTTTACAGCAATCAGGGCATCGGCGCTGGTGTTGAGGATGGTGCTGGTCATTTTGGACCTGGCCCGCTCCATATTGATGGTCCTGGCCGCATCCATGGCCTGCTTTAGGGCCTGCTCTATGGCTATATCCTTTGTGTGGATATGAACCCGGTTCAATGATTCCTTATCACACAGTCCGCACATGGTTCCGGCTCCCACGAACACGTCGGCTCCGCCTGCCCTGGCCCTGTGGATGGCCTCCAGAGTGGATGCCTCGTCATGGACCGTGTAATACGCAATCTCCGCCTGGCACAATTTCTCCAGCTCGGACACAGCGCTATCATCCATATACCGCACACAGAGGGCTATCTTTTTAGGATGGAACTCCTGTCTGGCGCAAATCAGGGCTTTCAGTATATCAAAACTGGAGAGCTGTATCTCCACCACATGCTTCTCCGGAAACAGATACCTGAGACGGTCATATGTCATGCCTCTGGCCACTAAAATGTCGGCGTCCCCGTACCGCGACAGGGATTCCGGGGTGCCGAATACATGAAGAAGCTCCACCTTGACATCATCCTGAGGCTCCAGACGGCTCACTGCCGCCTCGAACCTGCTCTTCATATTCATATATGGAATAAACATCCGCACTGTTACCATTTCATGCCCTCTTTCCCTCTGTATCTGCCCCGTATCCGCCAATACGGAAATACGCCGGGAGGAATCAAAGCAATCTCATGCCCGTTTCTGCCGCCCGGCGTCTGTCATGGGCCCGCGCTGCAGGCTGTCTGACTTTCCTACTATTTATTTACCACGTTCTGTGGTGCTCCGTCTACAAAATGTTTCAGATTATCCACTGCAATGTCCATAAGTCTCTGTCTGGATTCCTTGGGAGCCCAGGCAATATGTGGGGTAATAATCATATTCCTGGCGCCCAGAAGAGAATTGTCCTCGCGGATAGGCTCTGTGGATACCACGTCCACGGCTGCGCCGCTGACTTTTCCACTGTCCAGCGCTTCTCTTAAGTCTTTTTCCACAATCAGAGGACCTCTGGAGGTATTGATGATTTTTACTCCATCCTTCATCTTTGCAATGGAATCCTTATTGATGATTCCCTCTGTAGACGGGAACAGCGGGCAGTGAAGGCTGATGACATCGGCCTGTGCCAGAAGCTCATCCAGGGAAACATATCTGCAGTTGTCTGTTTCCAGCGCCTTGTTGGGATACTCGTCATACGCCAGCACCTTCATGCCCAGTGCCTCCGCGATTTTGGCTGTGCCCTGTCCAATCCTTCCAAAGCCGATGACGCCAAATGTCTTTCCGGCCAGCTCCACCAGTGGATGCTTCCAAAAGCACCAGTCGGCATTGTGGGTCCACTCCCCTGCCTTTACGCAGTCAGAATGCTCCCCGATGTGATGGCACAGCTCCAGCAAAAGGGCAATGGCATACTGTGCCACTGCATCCGTACCATAGGTTGGGATGTTGGACACGATCACGCCTGCCGCCTTGGCTGCCGCTGTATCAATCACATTGTAGCCCGTAGCCAGCACTCCGATGAACTTTAAATTTGGGCACTGTTTGATGATCTGTGCGCTGATTGGGGTCTTATTGGTATAAACCGCCTCGGCATCCCCAATCCGCTCTGCAATCTTGTCAGCAGGAGTCCTGTCATATACGGTCAGATCCCCTAACCTCTCAAGTCCCTCCCAGCTTAAATCACCTGGATTCTCTGTATACCCGTCTAAAACTACGATTTTCATGGTTTATTCCTCCGTTTTCTGATTGTTCTATTCTATTCGCTCTTGCAGGCCTCTGTCCGGCCCGCTCTTGGCACAAGGATTTCACAGACGCGCTTTAATCCTCTACCAGCGCCCAGGCCCTGTTGATGACTCTCTTGGTGTTGGCCAGTATGATATCTCCGTCCTCATCCGCCCACGGCTTTACCTCCAGAGACAATACATAAGGATTATCTTTATTAAAGAAGCCTTCTTCCTTCAGCACGGTGAAGAAGTCCACAAGCTGCTCCGTGTCGTTGGCACTGTCAGGGAACCCGAACCTTGGGTGCTGGTCGCCGTATGCCTCAAAGCCTTCCTTCACCACCGCATTACCGATGTGCAGGTGGGTGATATAGGGACGCAGTGTCTGAATCACGAACCTGGAAGTCTCATAGGTGGTGGGGAAATGGGAAAGGTCTACCAGCAGGCCGAAATTGTTGTGGGTGGTGCGCATATCCGCAGCAAACCTGGCCGCATAGGGAGCCGGTCCGATGAGGGCAGCCTTATCCATGTCAAAGTCAAAGACTTCCAGCTCCACCATCATTCCCTTGGATGCGGCATAGCCGCACACAGCCCTGGTGGTCTTAAGCAGCTGGGCATATGCCTGGTCCTTTGTCTCCGGTTCCCATTTTCCTGCCAGGAATGCAATTCCCTTTGCACCCATGTACCGGGCCTCATCAACGGAATCAATCAGGACAGCCTCCGCCTTCTTCCTGCCTTCCTCGTCCAGGTCATTGGGGTTAAGCTTGGGTCCCAGCAGACGGGGCTGGGCACCGTAGCACACCTTCATATGGGCCTGGGCCAGCATATCCCTTACCTTGTCCTTTGTCTCCTGGTCCTCGATGTGGGTTATCTCAAGGGCACTGAAGTATTCGTCACAGCAGATGGTCTTAACGGAATCCAGTATGGGATAATTCACCGGAGGATGGGTCATCCACTGTATGGTTCCAACCTGAAAATATTTCTGAATTGGGTCTTTCATTATTATATACCTCCTTATTTCTGTTTGCAAATCTTGTTTGATTCAATTCCATTTACTTCCAAATATATATCTATATCAAATGCAGGTCCTGTATCATCTGGTCCTTGTCACACCAGCTCCCAGGCCAGGTTCAGGGTACGTTTTGCATTTGCTATAACCACTTCGGGAGGTTCGTCCTTCCAGGGCTTCACCTCAAAGCTTACAACAGGCCGGTCCTTCTCACCCAGAAATCCGATTTCCTTAAGGGTCCTCAGATAATGAGCCAGCTCCTCCACATCATTTTCACTGTTTGGGAATCCAAATCTGGGATGATTATCCCCGTAAGCCTCGCAGTCCGGGCTCTTGATTACCGTGTTCCCCATATGGGCGTGGATGATGTAATCCCTCACCGGAAGAATGCTTTCCTCAATGGTCTCATGAATCATGGGAATATGGCTCAAATCCACCAGCAGGCCGAAATTCCCATGCTCCTTCCGGATTTCCCCCGCATAGCGGGCAGCCAGAACAGCCGGGCCAATGAGGGCCTTCTTGTCAATGTCGTAGTCAAACACCTCGCAGCAGACGGGCATTTGCCCCTTCTTTTCCGCATGCCTGCACAGCTCCCTGGTGGATTTTAACAGCTGTTCAAATGCCTGCTCCTTCCGTTCCTCTTCATACCGGCCGGACAGGAAGGAAAAGCCTGCGCAGCCCATCTCATAGGCCTCGTCGATACCTTCCTTCAGGGTGTCCACGGCCATGGCCCTTCTGGTCTCATCCAGATCATTGATGTTCAGTCCCGCCGACAATGTCCTGGACTGGCCGCCGTAAGCAGACACCATATGGGCCATGCGGATCATTTCCGCTGCCTGCTTGCGGACCTGCGGGTCCTTCATCCTGGCCACCTCCACGGCTTCAAAATAATCGTCCCCGCAAATCCGCTCCAGACATTCCAGGATGGGCCCATCGCCTCCTCCCAGCTGCGGGTAGGATACGTGGAGAATGATTCCCACCTTCATAAACCTTCTCATGGATTGTTCCATAGGCGCGCCTTCCCTCCTGACTTTTCTGTGTCTACTTGCGCTTTATCACTTCCGCACACCTTTCCGCAATGGATTCCGGGCCATAGCCGTATTTCACCAAAAGCTGCTCGTAATCCCCGGATTCCGCAAAGTCAGTGGCCCCGATACGGGTCATGGGTACAGGCATATGCTCTGCCAGGACTTCCGCCACAGCGCTTCCCAGTCCGCCGCAGACAGAGTGTTCCTCCACTGTCACGATGGCGCCCGTCTCTCTGGCGCATTCTATAATCAGTTCCTCGTCAATGGGTTTGATGGTATGCATATCCACCACTCTTGCCCGGATTCCCTTTGCCTCCATAAGCTCTGCCGCTGCCAGAGCCTTGTGAAGCACGGTTCCCGTGGTGATAATGGTCACATCCCTGCCGTCCCTGACCGTTATGCCCTTGCCAATCTCAAATTTCATGTCCTCAGAATAATACACGGGAGCTGCCGCGCGGCTGAGCCTTAAATATACAGGGCCCTGATGGTCTGCAATGGCAAATACCGCCTTTTTGGTCTCCACCGCGTCCGCCACTGTAATCACCGTCATATTAGGGATGGCTCTCACAAACGCCAGGTCGGTAATGGCCTGGTGGCTGGCCCCGTCATAGGAGTCGGAAAGCCCGCAGTAGGTGCCGCAGAGCTTCACGTTCAGCTTGTCGTAGGCAATCAGGCTCTGTATGGGGTCTGCCCCTCTGGTGGTCAGGAACACCGCGAATGTATTTACATAAGGAATCAGTCCCTCCCTGGCAAACCCGGCTGACATGGACACCATATCCAGCTCGCTGATTCCCACATTAAAATATCGTTCCGGAAATGCCTTTCCAAAAATACCGCTCTTTGTGGAGGAAGCCACATCCGCCTCCAGGCCCACGATTTTCTTATTCTGTTCTCCCAGCTCCTTAAGCGCTGCGCCGTAAGCGTCACGGATTGCTATGTTTTCTCCCATTATCTGGCACCTCCTAATTCTGCTTTCGCTTGTGCGTATTCATTGTCATTGATGGCCTTGCCGTGCCAGGTGTTCTTTCCTTCCATGAAGGAAACGCCCTTGCCCTTCACGGTATTTGCAAGAATCAGGGAAGGCTGGCCTTTGGTCCTCTTAGCCTGTTCCACCGCCCGGCAGAAATCCTCCACATCATGGCCGTCACATGTTACCACGTTCCATCCAAAGGCCCTCCATTTTGCCCCGATGTCTTCCATGGGCATGATTTCCTCCAGGGTGCCGTCCAGCTGTACTCCGTTGTTGTCCAGAATGCCAATCAGATGGTCTGCCCCGAATTTAGATGCGGACATGGCAGCTTCCCAGATACAGCCTTCCTCAATCTCTCCGTCGCCCATGACCACATAGGTATAGGAATCCAGTCCCTTAATCCTGTCTGCCATGGCCATACCCAGACCGGCGGAAAGTCCCAGCCCCAGAGGACCAGTGGACAACTCCACGCCCGGAGTCTTATGTACACACGGATGGCCCTGAAGCATGCTGTCTATCTGGCGCAGGGTCTTTAACTCTTCTTTGGGGAAAAAGCCTTTCTCCGCCAGCACCAGATACAGCATGGGCGCCGCGTGGCCCTTGGACAGAATCAGATGATCCCGTCCCTCCATCTCAGGATTTTCAGGATTCACATTCATAATTTCAAAATAAAGGGATATCAGTATCTCCGTACATGACAGAGAACCGCCGGGGTGGCCTGTCTGGATGCTGTGAAGCAGGTCAATCAGGTCGTTCCGGAATTTGGCGCATTGTCTCTGTAACTCCTCTTTTCTCTCATTCGTCATCTCTATATCTCCTCCAATTTATTCTTGATTTCTTCCATGCACAGCCTGGGGCTGGTAAGGACAGGGCAGCCTGTGATGGAAGCTGTCTCGTCCTCCAGATGGGCCATGGACGCCTGGGCAAGTACGATACAGTCATAGCCCTTCAGTTCCCTGGCCTTTTCCCTGAGAATCATATCGTGCTTCTTCATGTCCATGGCCTTCATGGCATGGAATGCGTCCATGCACACGCAGGTGGATATGTCCGCTTCCCTTCCCGCCTTATCCGCCTCAGCCTTAATCTTTGAGACAGTGGGTCCTACGGTGCTCTCCGCTGTGGCCATAACCATAATGCGCTTTCCGTAGAGGACGCTCCTTCTGGCCATGGCATCGTCAATGGCAATGACGGGAACCCGTATAAATGGCCGGATCAGCTCCACCGCCGGGGTCAGCGTGGAGCAGGTAGTGACAATGATATCCGCTCCTGTCAGCTCCTGGGCCTTCATATCGCAGAGCAGGCGGTTGCGGTTCTGTATGGTGAACTCCCCAACTTCGTTGGGGTTATTTGCCAGAAAATCGTCCCACAGGTTATGTATCTTCACTTCATATCCCAGATAAATTCTCAGACTGTCGTCAAAGCCTGCTGCCACGCTCTTTACTGTATGGATCAACGCAATGCTTTTCATTGTTCCCTCCCGTGTTCTTCCATGTGTGTTCTTCCAATGTTTCCCGCATCAGACCTTCCGTCCGTAAACCCGGTCCGCAATGGGCCTTAAATGCCGGATAGCGCCCGCTGCGGCCTCCTCCATGGAAGGAATCTGGAAGATTTCCGTACAGAAATTGCCGTCATATCCGCATTCCTTAAAGGTGGTAAGAATCTTCTCAAAATCCAGTCCGCAGTGGCCCGGATACCGTCTGTTGTTGTCTGCCAGGTGTACATGGATATTGTAGGGGCTGTACCTGCGGATGGCCTCATAGATGTCCTTCTCCTCCAGATTCAGATGGAAAATATCCATCATCAGCCGGAAATTGGGGCGGTCCACACGGTCCACCATGGCAGCCCCCTCTGCCAGAGTATTGATAAAATTCGTCTGCATAATGGTCACTGTCTCCAGGGCAATTTTCACGTTCTTCGGCGCCCCGTAGTCGGCCAGCTCCCTGAATGCCTCCACTGCCAGATTTTCGGTCTCTTCTCTGGAAAGTTCGCTGCAGTACTGGCCTCTCACACGTCCAATATTGATATTGGCTCCCAGAAATCCTGCAAAATCAATGATTTCCCTGCTCCTGCGGATGGCCTCCCTGCGAATCTCCTCCCTGGGGTTTGTGTAGCTTAACCCCAGCTGCCCGAAGATTTCCCCTGTACATACCAGCACAACAGACAACCCGTTCTTTTCAGCTGTTTCCTTTACTTCATTCCAGTCCAGCTCCCCCGGATTCAGGGTCATCAGTTCCACCCCGTCATATCCCAGCCTTCCCAGGTCCCCGAAGCTCTTCTCCAGGCTTCCCTGGTATGCTGTCACTGAATCAGCAATTGCCACATCCGGTGTTGCTACCTGATAACATAGTTTCATATCCAAACCTCCTTCAGTGCTTTGTCTTATTAACAAGCAAAAACCGTGCCAAGGGTACGGATCCGATTCCCATATGTCCCGTTCCGGTCCTCTCCCGCATTTACTGGTTTTCTAATGCATCAGCCGTGTTTGAGCCGCATTTACTGGATTCCGTTGGCAGTCATGTAGTCCTTTTCATAGGTTGTCACGTATTCCGTTGCGGCGGCAGTATCCATATAGTTGCCAATCAGTTTGTTCTTTTCCAGATAATCATTCTTCCATGTATCGGTCTCAGCCACCTTGCCCAGCTGACCGCTCCAGTAAGCGGCCGCGGCATCGCTCATGGCCGCAGGGGCTGCCACGCCGCGCCATACAGGGACTTCCACATTTTCATAGTCTCCGATTTCGCTCAGCGTAGGGGCGTCTGCCAGATTACCGGTGTACCGCTCCGTGGACAGTGCCAGCACAGGAATGAGAGAACCGGCCGTCACGTACTCAGAAGCAGCCGCGGGCTTGGAGATAACAAATTCCACATGGCCGCCCAGGGCTGCCGTGATGGCGTCGCCGGTGGAATCATAGGTGATATAGGACATCACGTCCTTGCTGATTCCAATTTCCTCCAGCATGGCATCATAGGTAGCGATATCATCTCCCTTGGACCCGCCGATGACGATCTTTGTACCATTCTTGGCAGCCTCGATTGCCTCCTTGAAATCAGCATACTTTGTCTGCTCTCCCTTGAAAATAAGCTGCTTGTCAACAGCCATAATAGCCAGGATACGGAAATTGGAAGAACGGTTTTTTGTATTCTGGACCATGGGCATTAAATCGCCGCTGTTAAATGTGAGTAGGGTATAGTCAGCCTTGCTTCCCTTGGTGGCAGCCACTTCGTTTCTGCCGATTTCACCGCTTCCGTCCGTTTTATTGGTGACAATGATGGGCTGTCCATTGACAAGGTTTTCCTTTGTCATGATATCGGATATCATTCGTGTATAGATATCGCTGCCGCCGCCCGGACTGGACGTAACGGTCCAGTTAATGGTTTCCTTTGGTGTAAATGTGCTGTCGCTGCTGACTGCCTTGCCCGCACACCCGGTTACTGCTGATACTGCCATAAGAGCTGCCATTGCCATTACAATACTTCTTTTCTTCATTATTAAATACCTCCTCAATCCATGTTCATAAATGTATGAACAAATCTGCATGTTACCTTTATTATTTTATTTTTCCTTTGCCTTTCTAAGGATGGCCTTTATTACAGGCGTGCAGATAAACGCCAGGAAAATCAGCATCAGCACACATGTAATGGGTCTTGTGAAGAAAATGCTCAGGCTTCCCCCCGATATGATAAATGCCTTTCGCATATTGGACTCCAGCAGCTTTGCAAGCACAAAGGATAAAAGCATGGGAGCCGTGGGATAATCATTCTTCACCAGCAGATATCCCAGTATGCCTGACAAAAACATAATCAGCACGCCATACATGGAATAGCTGGAGCTGTAGGACCCTACCACACACACAATGGTGATAATAGGAATCATGTACTTTACAGGCACGGACAATATCTGAATCAGGAACGGAATAACGCCGATTGCCACTACCAGTGCAAATATATTGGAGAGGAACAGGGATGCAATGAGGCCCCACGTGAATTCCGGTTCATTGGTAAACAGGAGAGGTCCCGGATTGAGTCCCCACATCATCAGACCGCCTAAAAGCACTGCGCCTGTGCCGCTTCCCGGTATGCCCAGGGCCAAAAGCGGAGCAAATGCGCCTGCAGCGGCCGCATTATTTGCGGCCTCGCTGGCCGCAATGCCTTCTATGGCTCCGGTTCCCAGCTCTTCCTCGTTCTTGAACTTCTTCTGGGCCGCATAACCCATAAAAGCGCCGGTGGTTGCCCCTGCTCCCGGAAGCACGCCCACAAAGGTTCCCATGACGCCGGATCGCAGGGCAGGCGGCAGCAGACGTTTGAAATCATGCTTTGTCAGAAGGCTTCCGCGAATGGTGAGCTTCATGTGAGGCTCTGATTTTACCTCATTGCCGCGCTCCATGACCAGTTTAATGACCTGTGAAAAGCCCACTGTACCGATAATGAACGGCGTAAAGGGAATGCCTCCCAGCAGATACATGCTGCCAAAATCATATCTGGGCGAACCCGACAGGGTGTCCATGCCAATGCTTGCCAGCAGGATACCCAGCATGGTAATCACCACGCCTTTGATGGGATTCTCCCCCACCAGCCAGCTGATGGATGTCATGGCGATAAGAAGAAGGGCTGTCATCTCAGAGGGGCCGAACTTAAGGCCGATATCCGCCAGTGCAGGACCTGTAAAGGTCAGGATGATGATACCGATGGTTCCCCCGATAAAGGAGGCCATATTAGCCGTAAACAGCGCCTGCCCGGGACGCTTCTTTTTGGAGGCCATTGGGTAGCCGTCCATAGCCGTGCAGATGGCCGGTGAATCTCCCGGAATATTTAACAGGATCGCGCTGAACGCACCGCCATACATATTGGAGTAATACAGGGCTCCCAGCATGATGATGGCAGTGGTCGGGTTAAACTTGTAAGTCAGCGGGAGCAGCAGGGCCACACCGGCCAGACTTCCGATACCGGGCATCGCCCCCACTACAAGGCCCAGAACCGCTCCCAAAAGGGCGGCTCCCACATTGCTGAAGGTAAACAGCGTGGAGAAGCCATGCATTAACAGTTGAATATTTTCCATTTTGTTTACCCCCTTCTACAAGAATGCTTCAAAAAGCCCCATCGGAAAATGGACTCCCAGCCACAGCCGGAACACGCCGATGGAAATGGCCATACAGACAGCAAGGACAATGAGGGTCTCCTTCCATCCGGTTTTCTCAAACACCTTCAGCCACAGTATCACGAACAAGTAGCAGCTGGGCAGCAAACCTATAATAAAGGAACCTGCTATGATTCCCGCTCCCCCTGCTATCACCGTCATCTCATCCCGCTCATACTTGGCGGCCTTCTCTTCCTTCAGGGACCGGAAGAAGGAAGCCATGCTGGCCAGGAACATGACAATCGCCATGATGGCCGGGAAGAAACCGGGCTGAGGCCCGTCCACATCCTTCCAGAACCCCAGCTGTGTAAAACCAACCACGGCAAATACCACAGCAAATGCCGCCAACACCAAGGGTACAATCTGCTTTGTACCTATTTTTTTCATGTAAACCCCTCCCTTTTATCAGCAGCCTTTCAGATGGGCAGCCATCTTGGCAGCCATCTTGACCGCATTCTCAAATGCCGAAGTCTTGACAACTCCCTTTCCTGCAATATCATAGGCCGTACCATGGGCGCATGTGACGATTGGCGCCGGAAGACCTCCAGCAATGGTGATTCCCTGGTCAAATCCCTTCAGCTTAAGCGCAATCTGGCCCTGGTCGTGATACATGGTCACCACTCCGTCAAATTCCCCGTTAAATGCCTTGATGAACAGAATATCGGACGGGAACGGTCCGTCAGCGTCAATTCCCATTTCCCTGGCCTTTTCAATGGCAGGCGCAATCACATCGATTTCCTCCCTGCCGCATTTTCCGCCCTCGCCGCAGTGGGGATTCAGGGCAGCCAGGGCAAGCCTCGGCTTCTCAATGCCGGAATTCTTAAGAGATACGTTTGCCAGTCTTATGGCTCTCATGATGGTATCCACTGTCAGGCTCTCGCTGACCTTGCTGATCGGAATATGGCTGGTTGTCCTGGTGGTCCACAGATCTCCCAATACATTGATTTCCCCAAATGGATCCGTGTGACCAAAGAGGTGGGCCATATAATGGTGCTCACTCTCAAAAGGACACCCGGCCTGAATCATCGCCTGCTTATTTAACGGAGCAAAGCAGAACCCGTCAATCCTGCCGGCCTGGTAAAGCTCAATGGCTGTTTTCAACATATTCAGGCAGGCGCGCCCGCTTTCTATGCTGATGTTTGCAAACGGAACCTGCTCAGGGTCCACGTCCCTTTGGTCCAGGACAGGCATACCCTTGGTCCAGTCCGCTTCCTCCACCTTATTTACGACCTGCACCGGGATTTCCAGACCGCATATCCTGGCGCCTCTCTCAAATACCCTGACATCTCCTATTACCACCGGACGGCAGTACTCATCGTAAAACCTGGAAGCTGCCAGCTTGACAATAATTTCCGGCCCTACGCCGGCCGCATCTCCTAATAAGATTCCTAAAATTGGTTTACCGCTCATAAAAAAAATCATCCTTCCTTCTATTTTTGGTTTTTATTTCTGCTCTTGACTTATGCCTGTATTAAAAGCAAAAAGCGTGCCAAACTTTTCAGGAAGAAGGTTTTTTATATTTTACTTCCGGGAATCCTTTATTTACGTTATGCATTTTGCATATACCACTATCATTTATCCCCGTATGTATCCGTACTTTTCACGGCATAAATGTTTCATTATCTCTAACACGTTTTATTTTTGTTTCATAATGTATTTTTGTTTCATAATGTTTCTCTGTTCCAAATCATACCTTGTCCCTTGCATTCCTTGTACCTGGCGTTCCTTGTCATCCGCCTACCCCTCAATACCATATTTTTTCATTTTCCTCCACAGAGTACTCTTATCAATTCCCAGATACGCGGCCGTCCTGCCCCTGTGATAACCGCACAGCTCAAGGGCATCCTCCACCGCCTGCCTCTGCGCATCCTCCAGGCGGGGGGCGCGGCAGCCCGCGGCCGATGCCGTCACATGATTTCCGGACGCCTGAAAACATGTGCTGCCAAAACCGCCGTCTGCATGCCGGCTGTCTGCCGTTTCCCCATGCTCCCACTCTCCCGGAAGGGCCTGGAGTACGTCCTCGGCCCCTGCCCTTGTTTTCTCGCAGAGAATGCAGATACGCTCACAGAAATTGCGCATTTCCCTCACATTACCCGGCCAGCCATAGCGCATCAGAAGTTCCCTGCCCTCCTGTGATATTGCTTCCAGTCTGCTTCCTGTGCGCTCGTGTTCAAAACGCACCATCCGGTCTGCCAGATACAGGATGTCCTGTTTCCGTTTTCTGAGGGGCGGAAGATTAAGTTCAAGCACATCCAGACGATACAGCAAATCCTCCCTGAAGCTCCCCCGGGCCACTTCCTTCTTCAAATTCCTGTTGGTAGCGCAGATAACGCGCACATCAATGGGAATCACCGTATCATTGCCCAGCCGGATGATTTCCCTTTCCTGTATGACCCTCAGGAGGCGGCTCTGCAGCTTTGGTGAAATGTCGCCTATCTCATCCAGAAAAATAGTCCCCTTGTGGGCAATCTCGAAAAATCCCATTTTCCCGCCCTTGGACGCTCCGGTAAAGGCCCCTTCCACATAGCCAAAAAGCTCGCTCTCCAACAGGTTCTCCGGCAAGGCCGCGCAGTTAATCGCCACAAAAGGCCCCTTTCTTCTGCGGCTGGAGTTATGAATGCTCTGGGCAAACAATTCCTTTCCCGTCCCTGTCTCCCCATATATCAGTATGTTGGAATCCGAATAGCTGAATTTCACAGCCTGGCTGATAACCGCCTCCATGCAGCTGTCCCTGTAAAGTATGTGGGAAAAATCGTACTTGGCCGTAAAGCCGTCCGAATGCATCCGCTTGCGCAGTTTCCCCTCCTCCGCCTGTATCTGTTCCGTTCCCTGGAAGGTGAGCACGCAGCCGAACTCCTCCGAGTCACCGGCCACCGGCACACAATTGACCAGCACCTGTTTTCCTCCGAACCTGCACACCTCTGACAGGATTTTCTGTTTGTCCCTGATAACACTGTCAAAATCAATATCCGGAAAAAAGTCCTTTATATGCTCTCCTGCCAGCGAAGTCTTCCTGTCCTTCATATATGTATAGCAGCATGTATTGGCAAGGGTTATGATTCCCTTCCTGTTGACGGAAATGATCCCCTGGAAGGAATAGTTCATGATATTTGCTATCTCATCCCTTTTCTGTCTCTCATACCGGGTGAGATGGGCCACTGCTATGGCCTCTGAAATGGCATGGTTTACCGCCTCGATTCCTGAATGGATCATGGCGGCCGGCACCCCCAGGCGCTCTGCAATCTGAACCGTGGAATATCCCCCCACAATGGCCTGGTTTCCGTCCTTCAGGGCCTGGTGCACCGCCATCTCCAGCTTGGTTTCATCGTCCTCCGCATAGCAGCCCAGCCCCAGATTCGGATACAGGTGGCACATCTGCTCCGCCCCATACACCATATTGAAAGCGCCCACCACGGCAATCCTCTCAATATTCCCCTTCTGCATACATTGATTGACCGCCTTCATTACGTCGTATCCCGTGGATTTAAGCTCCGCACATGGAATGTTCCTGCGCTTCAGGGTATGGGCCGTAAATCCCCTGGCTATGACCACGTCCGCCTCCACCTGTTCCAGTGTGTTATTGTAATAATCCTGAATTACCTCATACCGGATGGCTTCCGACTCAGGCCGTTCCCGGAACACCTGCTCAATGACAGGCAGAATGTCCGGATATGGTGCAAAAAATACAATTTTAATCACACTCACCCACCTCCCATTGTCCATATTATCCCATATATTGTATTTTCGCAATCATTAAATTGCATTTAATTGCTAAATCGCAATTTATGTGCAATTTTATATATTCCAATTTTTTATCTGTTACTCCTTTTTTATTGTGCAAATAGTACACATTCTCCCATGCGTTTTTAGTCGTTTTAAATAAAATTTTATTCTGTTTTCCCCGCAAATACTTTTTTGGCACAACAATTGCTTTTTTAATCAGTCAACACCATTGCAATGGTATGTAAAAACAACCAGAGGCTGACGCGGCTCATATGGCCAGTGAGCATGGCAGCCCACGTAAAGGATAAGAAAGGATAAGAGATTTATGAGGATATTAGCGACAATGAAGCGTTTTCCGGCAGGAGTGATGGTGATTCCCCTGCTCCTTGGATGTGCAATGAATACCTTTTTCCCCAACGCCCTCACCATCGGCGGTTTTACGTCAGGCCTGTTTAAGAACGGGGTCCCCACCCTGATTGGCCTGTTTCTGTTCTGCAGCGGCGCCACCATTGATGTAAAAATGGCCGGCAGCACTGTGTGGAAAGGCGTTGTCCTCACCGCCCTTAAGTTCTTTATCGGTTTTGGTCTGGGACTTCTGCTCAATGCACTGTTTGGCGAAGCAGGATTCCTGGGTCTGGCGCCTCTGGCTGTCATCGGAGCCGTAACCAATTCCAACGGCGTCATCTATGCCACCCTGGCAGGCGAATTTGGCGATGAGACAGACGTGGGAGCCACCTCCATTCTCGCCCTCAACGACGGTCCCTTTTTTACCATGATTGCATTGGGCGCCTCCGGCATGGGCAACTTCCCAATTACGGATATCATTGCCAGCATCATCCCCATGGTTATCGGGTTCATTATCGGCAATCTGGACCACGAGTGGAGAAAAATTCTGGCCACGGGCATGATTCTTCTTCCCCCCTTTAACGGCTTTGCCTTGGGTGCGGGTATGAACTTCAACAATATTCTCAGAGCGGGTGTTTCCGGAATTCTGCTGGGCCTCCTTACCGTGCTGTCCACCGGCCTTCTCACCTTCTTCCTCTACAGCGCTCTCCGCAAAAAGGCGGATCCCATGGGCGCTGCCATCGGCACCACGGCCGGAGTGGCCACCACCACGCCCACAGCCGTAGCCATGGCCGATCCATCCTTCCAGCCACAGGTGGAAACCGCCACTGCCCAGACTGCTGCCGCCGTGGTAATCACGGCCGTGCTTTGCCCGCTGCTGGTATCCTGGCTGGCCAAGGTATCCCGTAAGTGGAATGAGGCCCACGGCATAGTCACAGACATACCCGCTCCTGAGCAGGAGAGCTGCGAAACCCAGCCAGCGGCAACTGCTGATTTAGACTCGCTCTAATGTAGGTAATAAAACAGATGATATTGACAGACGGAGGAAACAGAAAGACATGAACCGAACCATATTAAATGCAGGAATGATTTTATGCGGGGAACAGCTTACTCCCATGGAGAACGGATCCCTTATCATTGAGGACGGAATCATCCGGGAAATCCTGCCCCGGGAGGCCAGGGATGCATTATCCATAGAAGACGCAGAAGAAATCAGCCTTCCCCATATGACTCTGATGCCGGGCATGATAGAGTGCCACAACCACCTGTGCATTGATGCCACCCTTCCGGAACACCTGGAGCTGCTTGCCTGGAGCAACGAATGCCAGCTGACCCTGCTGGCATTAAAGGGACTTAAGGAAGACCTGATGAGCGGTGTAACCACAGCCCGGTGCATGGGGGATAAGTACTACATAGACGTGACCCTGAAGAAGCTGATTGAGGACGGAAAGGCTGAAGGCCCCCGTCTCCTGGCAGCGGGCATCGGCATGAAGGGAAGCCACGGAGCGGGCCACATCGGAATGCCCCACTGCGGAACCGAAGAAATCCGCCGCACCTGCCGCGAGAACTTGAAAAAAGGCGCGGACCTGCTGAAGCTTTTCATAACCCCCGGTGTTCCGGATCCCTTCAGCACCTTTGTGCCGAGCTTTCTCAGCCTGGAGGAAATCTCCGTTGCAGTCAGTGAAGGCGCGCGCCTGGGCATCCCCACTGCCGCCCACTGTATCGGCGGCCAGGGCCTGAAAGACTGCATTGACGGCGGAGTGGATGTGATTGAGCACATGTACATGGCTACGGAACAGGATGTGGATCGTCTGGCTTCATCACGCTGTGTGGTGGACCTGACCTCCGGTATTTTCTTAGACCCCAGCCGGGAGGAATTTCTCTCACCCGCCAATGCCCTGAAGGTAAGGCAGAACCGCAGCCGGGTCCGCGAAAATGTGGCCCGCATCATCAAGGCCCGCCTCCCCTTTGTCCTGGGAACAGACGCTTATCACGGCCTTCTGTACCGGGAGGTAGGATATGCAGTGGAACTGGGAGCCGCCCCTGTAACCGCCATCCAGGGCGTCACCTCCCACGCGGCCAAAGTCTGCCGCCTGGAAGACAGAATCGGAAAGCTGGAAAACGGCCTGGAAGCAGATATCATTGCCGTAAAGGGGAATCCCCTGGAGGATGTATCCCGCCTTTCACAGGTAGGACTGGTGATGAAAGGCGGCGTGATTTACAGGCAGCCTTAGGAGCGCCCGGATATGCAGAAAGTATAGTTTCAAAAGCGCAGTTTCAAGTGACATTGACTGTCACCAAAACTGCGCTTTCTTTCATAACACACTTCATTGCAAGACAGGATACAAAAGGGCCGCCGTCCGGATATACGGCTCAGGCAGTCCCCTTATAGCGCTTCAGATACTCCCCGGCCGTGTCCCGGCTCAAAGAGAACATCCGCACCAGTTTATCCAATATCTGCCCTTCTGTTTTCCCTTCCTCCAGATTATCCAGGACAAAGGCCCTTATACCTTCCTCAAGTCCGGCTTCCCTTCCCTCTTCCCTTCCTTCTGCCTTAGCATCCTGAAGCTGATACATCCGTTCTTCCCATTCCTGCATATATCTCACTCCAATCTCTTCACTGACTTTGACCCGGCTGACCCGCCTGTGCAGTTCCTTAATCCGCAGACTGCTGCTTTTGGCCGCCTCTGTTTCAGAGGTCCGCTCTATGTAATGAAGCAGCTCTATCAGCTCTCCGCTTATTCCCTCCGGCACAGTTCCATGGGTATTGAGAAATATCCTGACCGCCCCGTCTTCCAGAAAAAGGCCGCTTTCCTCCTGACACTCCATCCGAAATGTGTATCTGTACCTTCCATATCCCCACAAGTCAAAGGGCATGATGGTAATGAGGCAGGAGGGCTGCATGCGGTTAAAATCAATTTCACCGGGCGCCAGCAGTGAACTGTCAATCAACGCCTGATAAAACCGGCTTCTCTTAATCAGGTTCCCGGTATTCTTTTTCTGTACTTCCGCATTGTAAACACGGCTTTCCTCGCCCACGGAATACACGTCCAGCCGGATAGAACGCAGCCAGGGCACTGTCCGCATTTCCCTCTCTGCCTGAGGCCGCTCCGCCAGATGAATCTCCTCACCAAGTATGATGGAAAGGACCAGCTCCATGGTCCCGCGATCCTCCATAACACATGCAAATAAAAAACGGTCCAGCAGGGTCAGCTCTGCCAGCGGTTTCATGACAGGCCTGCCGGGGTCATTCATTTTCTTCATCTTATTCTCCTTTTATTATACAAAAGCTTTGCCTCCGTTGCAAGAATATACACGAATCACAATCCTGAATCACATATCCACAGAACCACCGCCTGACATTTTAAAATTATTCAGCCATATAACACAGGGATACAGGAGAAAAACTCCCTTAAGATTATCTCGGACAGAACATCCTTAAGATTTATATATGTAAAATAGCACTTACCGTCAGTCAAGTCAATAGCATGAGCACAAATAACATGAACTCAATAAAAAACAGTAATAAAAAACGCTGCCTGAAAATGAATCCATATGATAATGAATCCATCTCAGGCAGCAGCCTTAAGCCACACCTGCCTCAGCCTATTTCCGCCCCAGGCTCATTCCGGCCTTCAGCATCCTGAATGTACGGTCCGCGGCACTGATGTACAGCTCTTCCGCCCGCTCCAGGGCCTCCTCGATATCCATGGCGCCGTTTATCGTGGTCATAATACTGTCAATGCCGTAATCAAAAATCGTCTCAGCCTTGTCGCCCATACCTCCCACGATGGCTGCCACCGGTATGCCTCTCTCCCTGCAGCGCTTTCCGATTCCGCTTGGCACCTTTCCAAAGGCAGACTGCCAGTCCATTCTACCCTCTCCGGTAATCACCAGGTCCACCCCCTCTAAGAGGCTGTCAAAATGAACCAAATCCAGTACCGTGTCAATACCGGACTTGAGATTGGCCTTCAGGAACACGCAGAATGCCGC
>Ga0137302_10045_pt1 | contig 117858 bp, 103 predicted proteins | sample Ramsor2O_GlcNAcB_FD_97184 | JGI IMG/M metagenome (GOLD analysis project Ga0137302, IMG submission 97184) | Mouse cecal microbial communities from Vienna, Austria - N-Acetylglucosamine amended with D2O_GlcNAcB | ecosystem: Host-associated > Mammals > Digestive system > Large intestine > Cecum... | reverse complement strand
AGTTAATTAACAAATGCGTCATAAGATCGGCATTCGTCTTACGGAAGACGCCTGATTCCACTCCATTTTCAATTACAGATTTTATAATATCCTGATATGCGTAACGCGCAGTTTTCAGCCGCTTTCGATAATCTTCTTCTAAATAGTCAGATTCTGTATTTAACCACATCAGCACCGTTCGATACTGCTTTGGTACTCCAAGATGATTCAGCATGATTTTTCTAAGACACTGTTCCGGCGAGGATTCATCGGCAATAATCCTATGAACCTTTTTAATTGTTTCTTCTATTTCTTTCTCAACTGCATATACAACAATCTCGTCTTTCGTTTTGAAAAAATCATACAGACTGGACTTTCCCATGTTTGCTAAAATCGCAATTTCCCTCATTGTTGTTTTTTGGAATCCATTTTTCTCTATGAGCTGCAAAGCAACACTGATTATTTCTTCTCGGCGTTCTTCTTGTTGTTCTGGTGTAAGCATAATTCCTTTTGGCATATTTATGATACCTCCCCATAGCGACCATCGGTCGTTTCTTGTTTCGCTTTTATTATATAGCGACCAATGGTCGCTTGTCAAGGCTAATTTTTAACTTAAAAGCCGCGGCAGAACATCATAGTCTGCCGCGGCTTTTTGTCTCCGTTTCTTTTTAATAGTCTTCTGAATGAATCTGGAAGAATTTTTTCGGATGTGCACAGACCGGACATACTTCAGGCGCCTCGGTTCCGTAATGTACATGTCCGCAGTTTGTACAGATCCATGCCTGTTCTGTATCTCTCCTGTAAACAATTCCTTTGTCGATATTCTCTGTAAGCTGCTGATAGCGTTCGTCATGGCGTTTTTCGATGCCTGCAACCATCTCAAACAGGGCTGCGATTTCATCAAAACCTTCTTCTTTTGCTTCTTTGGCAAAAGTCGGATACATATCCGTCCATTCAAAATTTTCTCCCGCAGCAGCATCTTTTAAGTTGACTTCTGTTGAAGGCATTCCGTCATGCAGTAGTTTAAACCAGATTTTTGCATGTTCTTTTTCATTCAATGCGGTTTCAGCAAAGATATTGCCGAACTGCACATAGCCGTCCTTTTTTGCCTGGCTTGCATAAAAATCGTATTTTGTACGTGCCTGTGACTCCCCCGCATATGCAGCCATCAAGTTCTGTTCTGTCTTCGTTCCTTTTAAATTTGGCATTCCACATAACCTCCTGATTTTATAATAGTAATTATTATTGTTTTATTGTCTCAGATATAAGTATATAAGTCAATACATACTCTGTTATTATTATGGTACAATAAGGATAAAATATTCAATTAATGGACGCAATGTATGCTTAAAGGAGGCGGCCCCTATGAGAATGTATGATCTGATCTTGAAAAAAAGAGATGGATATTCCCTTGCAAAAGAAGAAATCAGGTGGATGACAGACAACTATTTACATGGAAAAATTCCGGATTACCAGATGTCGGCAATGATGATGGCAGTGTATTTCAGGGGAATGGACACACAGGAGACTTTTGAACTCACGATGGCCATGGCAGAGAGCGGAGACCGGCTGGATCTGTCAGGGATTCCTGGCATCAAAGCAGATAAACACAGCACCGGAGGAGTGGGGGATAAGACCTCTCTTGCGCTGGGACCGCTGGCGGCGTCCTGTGGTGTTCCTGTTGCAAAAATGTCGGGAAGAGGACTGGGACATACAGGAGGAACCATTGATAAACTGGAAAGCATTCCGGGATTTCAGACAGCGCTCACAGAGGAGCGGTTTATGGAACAGGTAGCATCTGTGGGCATAGCGATCATGGGACAGACAAAAGACCTGGCACCGGCGGATAAGCTTTTATATGCACTTCGTGACGTGACGGCAACCGTAGATCAGATCTCGCTGATCGCCAGCAGTATTATGAGCAAAAAGCTTGCGGCCGGCGCGGATGCCATACTGCTGGATGTGAAGTGCGGCAGCGGTGCTTTTATGAAAAACTTTGAGGATGCCAGGAAGCTTTCGGAGGCTATGATCCGGATCGGGAAAACTGCCGGAAAAAATATGGCAGCGGTCATATCGGATATGGATCAGCCTTTGGGAAGAGCAGTCGGCAACGCGCTGGAGGTAAAAGAGGCCATTGATACACTTAAGGGAGAAGGTCCCGAAGATTTTACGGAGCTTGTGCTGACGCTTGGCTCCCGGATGCTCTGTATGGCAAAGAAAGCGGAAACACCGCAGGAGGCACGAAAGATATTAAAACAGAAGATCTCGGACGGAAGCTCGCTGCATAAATTCACGGAATTTGTCACGGCACAGGGGGGAGATCCGTCATGGATCGAATATCCGGAAAATTTCTGCAAGGCAGATTATATAGAAGAAATCCCCTCTGTGAAAAACGGTTTTGTCACTGCTTTTAACACACAGGAGATCGGAGTCTGTTCTCTCCTGCTGGGCGGAGGAAGAGAAACGAAGGAAAGCGCGGTCGATCCGTTTGTGGGGTTGGTGCTCCGGAAGAAAAAAGGAGAGGCAGTAAGAAAAGGGGAAGGACTGGCAGTCATATACGCCAACGATAAAGAAAAACTGGCAAAAGCAAAAGAGCATTTTCTGAAAAATGTGACGGTTGAGTCTGAGATGAAGGAGCCGGGGCCGCTGATCAAAGAGATACTTTCTTAAAAGAATTCATGAGAGGGCTTCTTTTTTCATAAGTTAATAAAAAAACGGAGCGCGCTATGAAAAGATATATCGTTTTTATCATGATGGCTGTAAGCTGCTGTTTGTGTGTTGGATGCTTAAATCAGGAAAAGCACGGCGCAAAAGAGAATGTAGACTATGCAGTCTGCAAAAAAGAAAATTTGCCGAAAGAATTAGCGGCACGAATTAATGAACAGAAGGATAAAGTTTTTCATTTTACGTATTCTATGAAAGAGACAATGTACTATGTGATCGGATATGGGAAACAGACAGGAAGCGGATATAAGGTCCGGGTGAAAAGGATGACCATGGATGAAGGCCATGTCTATATTGACACGAACCTGATCGGAGTTCCGAAGCGGCAGCAGGAAAAAGGATATTCATATCCATATATCGTGATCAAGAGCCAGAATTATGAAAAAGACGTAGTATTTTTGTGATATGTCACAAAAACTTTAGAATTGTTTTATTGATTTTCAAGCAGTGAAACCATATAATGGAGTCTATAAATGCTTGAGAAGATCGAAGGAGGAAAAGCATTCGTGGATAATAGACAGAAGAAACCGGATAAAAATAACAAGAATTCCATTCAGATGATCATATCGATTTTGATTACATCTATTTTAGTGGCTGTTTTGTTCAACTTTGTAGTGGGCAAATGGAAAAACGGTACAGAGACCGAGATTTCCTACGGCAAGTTTGTCAAGATGATCGAGAAAAAAGAAATTAAAAAGGTTGTGTTCGAAAGTGATGTGATCACCGTTATTCCGAAAGAATCAGAGAACCCGCTGTATAAGACTACATACAAAGTAGTCCAGCTTCCCGTACCTGATTATCAGCTGGTCAACCGGCTGGAGAAGGCAGGGATCGAAAATTACCAGGCAAAGGCAAAGGACGGATCTGAGGTTCTCATGAGTGTTCTCGTGAGCATTCTGCCTGCCATCATTATTTTTGGACTGCTGATGTTTATGATGCGCGGAAAGAGCGGTATGATGGGCGTAGGAAAGTCCAACGCCAAGGTCTATGTGGAGAAGAAGACAGGCGTCACCTTTGCCGACGTTGCGGGACAGCAGGAGGCCAAGGAGTCCCTGACCGAGATGGTGGATTTTCTGCATCACCCTGACAAGTATTTAAAGATCGGTGCAAAACTGCCCAAGGGAGCACTTCTTGTGGGACCTCCGGGTACTGGTAAGACTTTGCTCGCCAAAGCAGTGGCGGGAGAAGCGAATGTTCCGTTTTTCTCCCTGTCCGGTTCTGATTTCGTGGAGATGTTCGTTGGTGTCGGTGCGTCCAGAGTCCGTGACTTGTTCAAGCAGGCCCAGTCTATGGCTCCGTGTATTATATTTATAGACGAAATCGATGCCATCGGAAAAAGCCGTGACACGGGCATCCAGGGCGGAGGAAACGATGAGCGTGAACAGACATTAAACCAGCTTTTATCTGAAATGGATGGATTTGATACTTCCAAAGGACTTGTCATTCTGGCTGCTACCAACCGTCCGGAAGTACTGGATAAAGCACTTCTGCGCCCGGGACGTTTTGACAGGCGCGTCATCGTAGAGCGCCCGGACCTGAAAGGAAGAATCGAGACTTTAAAAGTCCATTCCAAAGACGTTAAGATGGATGAGAGCGTAGACTTTGAAGAGATCGCCCTGGCTACATCCGGGGCAGTGGGATCGGATCTGGCCAATATGATCAACGAAGCGGCCCTGGCTGCTGTCAAAGCAGGAAGGGAGTATGTGTCTCAGTCAGACCTGTTTGAGGCTGTGGAAGTGGTCATCGCCGGAAAAGAAAAGAAAGACCGTATCCTCGGCAAGGAAGAAAAACAGATCGTTGCATACCACGAGGTGGGACATGCGCTTGTCATGGCTCTCCAGAAGGAGTCTGAGCCGGTGCAGAAGATCACCATCGTGCCAAGGACCATGGGAGCCCTCGGATATACGATGCAGAGGCCGGAGGAAGAGAAGTACCTGAATAAAAAAGACGAGATGCTGGCAGACCTGGTATCCTTCTTTGGAGGCCGTGCGGCCGAGGAGATCAAGTTCCACACGGTGACAACCGGTGCGTCCAATGACATCGAACGGGCCACGGCCATCGCGAGAGCTATGGTGACACAGTACGGTATGTCCGAAGAATTCGGCCTGATCGGCCTGGAATCCATTACCAACCGTTACCTGGACGGACGTCCCGTTATGAATTGTGCGGAATCCACCGCGGCAAAGGTAGACGAGGTGGTTATGGGAATTTTGAAAGATGCATATAAAAAAGCGCTTTACCTGATCCGGGACAACATGGACATACTGGATGAGGCTGCACAGTTCCTGATCGAGAAAGAGACGATCACAGGAAAAGAGTTTATGGAAATCTTCAATGCCAAGAAAGAAAATTCTGAACAGGAAGAGGAAGATTCCAGGGAAGATGCCTCAAGCTCCACGACAGAGGATGAGCCTGCACAGGAACAGCCGTCGGAAGATATGGAAAAAAATTCTCAGGATATGTAACATTCTGGACATCCCATGTATAGATTTGACAGGATTCGGTTATAATGATACAATAAAGTTCACAGTATACAGAAGGTGTCACGAGTTCTGTATAGATAGAATGGGGTGAAAGAATGACACAGATGGATATTCAATGCATTCGTAAGTCAATTCAGAAGCGCATTGGCAGCAAAATCAAGATCAGCTCAAATAAAGGTAGACACAAGTTTGTAACATCACAGGGAGTCATTACGGAGACATATCCGAACATTTTTTTGGTAGAGATTGAAGACGACAGCAGCACTAAAAGCAAAACTGTCAGTTTCAGTTATCAGGACGTGATCACGAAAGATGTCAGGATGATGCTGCTGGAAGGCTGACACTGTACCGGATACAATTTTAATCTTGAAGGAATAGATTCCTTCCTGTCTGAATATATTTGTATATACAAGACAGGGAGGAATTTTTTATGGATTTTAACAAAAAGGATTTTTATGGAATCGTTGCAAAAGAACGAAAGCAGGTACAAATAACAATCGACCAGGACTGCAATGTGCCTGATACGAAGCCGGATGTGGAGAAGATGATCCAGACCAAAGGGCTTGTGATCATGCAGGAGACAGAGATGATGGTGGACCGTATCCGGATCAAGGGAGAATTCCATTTTTCAGGCCTGTACGGGACAATTGACGCCAGGACCTATTTAGAGTCTCTGGATTTTGTTCTCCCCTTTGAGGAGTATATACATATGGACGGCGCTGTGCCGACAGATTATGTGAAGGTTTCTTATGTCATTGATGACATCAACACAGTGCTGATCAATTCCAGGAAACTGAGCATAAGAATACTTCTGACCCTGACCCTCCATGTCAACGAGGAGATTAAAGAGGAAGGCATTATCGATGTTCTTGGTGACGGGATATCTTCCCTGAAAAAGGAAGTTCAGGTGACAGACCTGATTGTCAATAAAAAGGATATTGCCAGAATGAAAGAGGAGCTGGTTCTGCCGGCCAACAAATCCAACATCTATGAGATTCTCTGGAGCCAGGTGGAGCTTGAGAATGTACAGGGAAAGTTAAAAGACCACAGCATCGACATACAGGGTGATATGCATGTGTTTATTTTATATCTCGGAGAGGATGAACAGCTTCCGGTCCAGTATGCCAGGTGGGAGATCCCGCTGCACACAGAATTGGAGTGCTATGAATGTGCACCGGGAATGATCGGCAAGATCCACATTTCCCTTGGAAACCATCAGCTGGAGATCCGTCCGGATGTGGACGGAGAAGAGAGAGTGGTATCGGTTGACGCAACTCTTGAGTGTGATATTAAAGTCTACGAAGATCAGGTGCTTTCTTACGTGGGAGACTGCTATACGATGCAGAAGACTCTGGTGCCGGAATATAAAGACTTTGCTTTTGAATCCCTGATCGGAAAAAATCAGGCTACCATGAAGATGGCGAAGCGTTTTTCCATCGAGCAGGAGCCGGGAAAGCTTTTGCAGGTGCTTTCTGTCAAAGGAAGCTGCAATTTAGACGATGTGGAAGTCAAAGAGCAGGGGCTCCAGGTGGAGGGTGTCCTGATGGCGGATGTGCTGTTTTTGTCCAGCGAGGACCAGAACCCGGTAATGAGCAGCTCATATATGGAACCGTTTTCTTACTTTATCGAGGCTAAGGGTCTGATGAAAGAGGACGATTATCAGCTGGATGTTATGCTGGATCATATCAGCGCCACTCCGACGGAAGGGGATGAGATCGAGATCAAAGCAAATGTTATATTTGACTTCATCTCTTTCCACAAAAAAGCGGAAAAGATTATGACAAATGTATCTGAGCAGCCTCTGGATTATGAAGAACTGCAGAAGATCCCGGGAATCGTCGGATATATCGTGAAGGACGGGGATACTCTGTGGTCCATAGCAAAACGTTATTTTACTACCGTTGACGATATCCGTGATCAAAATGAAGGCATTGAGGAAGTAAAGCCAGGTGATAAACTGTTAATAGTCAAAGAAATTGAATGGAATTGATAAATAGGATTGCATTTTTATAGGAACAATATTATAATGTTCTGTATACAATACTAAGTTTCAGCGGCAGGAGACAGTGAGGAGTACAGATGAAAAAGGTAGTTCTGAAAGCTTATGGAAAAGTAAATTTAGGGCTGGATGTAGTACGGCGGAGAGATGACGGGTATCATGAGGTAAGGATGATCATGCAGACAGTGGGTCTTTTTGACCGGCTGGAGCTTAAAAAGACTTCCGGTGATTCCGTCACACTTTCCGCCAATCTTAGATTTCTTCCGGTCAATGAACAGAATCTTGTCTGTCAGGCCATCGCAGCCGTAAAGAAAAAGTATTCGCTCAAAGACGGCGTGGAAGCGTATCTGGAAAAGCGTATCCCTATCGCTGCAGGCATGGCGGGCGGCAGCTCTGACTGCGCCGCAGCACTGAGAGGAATGAACCAGCTGTTTGAACTGGGACTTAAGGAAGAGGAACTGTGTGAGATCGGAGCCGGGCTGGGAGCGGATGTGCCTTATTGTGTCATAGGAGGAACTGCACTGGCCGAAGGGATCGGAGAAAAACTTACAAAGTTGCCCCCTGTGTCGGACTGCCATATACTGATTGCCAAGCCGGGGATCAGTGTATCCACGAAAACTGTGTATGAGAATCTGGACGTGCCGGGGCTTTCCTCACACCCGGACATCACAGGAATGATATCTGCCATTGAAAATCAGGATTTGAAGGGGATCACAGGAAGGATGGAAAATGTTCTTGAAACAGTCACCATACCAAGATATCCCGTGATCGATGAGATCAAAGAGTTCCTGCTTAAACAGGGAGCCGAGAATGCACTCATGAGCGGGAGCGGACCGACGGTCTTTGGAATCTTTGCTTCACAGGAAAAGGCACAGAGAGCCCTTTCCAATCTAAGATCCTTTGAAGATGTGAAGCAGGCCTATGTGGTGGCGCCGGTCAATAGAGAATCATAATTGGAGGGAACGAAAGATGAGCAGTGATAAATTAAAAGTAAATGTCAATGAATATCTGCCGCTGAGGGATGTGGTGTTCAATACACTCAGACAGGCGATCATCACCGGAGAGTTTGTGCCCGGAGAGCGTTTGATGGAGATCGCGCTGGCAAACCGTCTCGGAGTCAGCCGTACCCCGGTCAGGGAAGCCATAAGGAAGCTGGAGCTTGAGGGTCTGGTAGTCATGATCCCGAGAAAGGGCGCGGAAGTAGCCCGCATCACGGAAAAAGATTTAAGAGATGTCCTGGAAGTGAGAAGTTCTCTGGAAGAACTGGCAGCAGGACTTGCCACGGAGCGCCTGGATGAAAGTTCCAGAGAGAAGATTCAGGCAGCCCTCGACAATTTCCGGGAGGCCATCCAGACGGATGACAATCCTAAGATCGCAGACTGTGATGTGGAATTTCATGATGCCGTCTTCGAGGCGACTCAGAACAAGAGGCTGATCCAGATCATTAACAATCTGAGAGAACAGATTTACCGCTACCGTCTGGAATATGTCAAGGATACGGCATATCATGCGGTCCTTCTCAAAGAACACGAGGAACTGGTGGAAGCAATGTTCGCCGGGAACAAAGAGAGGGCGAAAGAGATCATGAAACGTCATATTGACAATCAGGAAGAGACGGTGATCAAAAAGATCCAGGAAGAAGAAAAATAGGTCTGAGGACTTTCAGACAGAACTCTGTGCGTACGCATAGAGTTCTTTTTTTTGCTCATACTACTTTCAAAGGTGGTGTGAAAAAATGGATCGATTTCATGATAAAAATCACAAAATGAAAGGTGTAATATCAAAGGATCTGGAACAGAATATTGCTTATCTCGAAGCGGTATTTTCAGACTGCAATGATATTGTAAAGAAGAAGTTTTACGTCGGGAAGAAAAAACACACGGGAATGTATGTGATCTACACGGACGGGCTTGCCAAAGCCGACATGATCCAGGAAAATGTACTGGAACCTCTCCTCACAGACCCTCTTCACCCTCTGAAAGAGTCTGTGACCTCCTGGGTGATTGAGAGTGCAGACCGGAAAATGGTTACGACAATGGATGAAGTTGTCACGGCCGTTTTATCAGGAGATACGGTACTGTTTTTTGACGGGCTTGATCAGGGGATTTTTATATCCAGCAAGTTTTTCCCTACCAGAGGAGTGCAGGAAGCCGACAGGGAAGTAGCAATGATCGGTCCGAAGGACAGCTTTAATGAAAGTCTCAGGACCAACACGGCACTGATCCGAAGACGGGTCAGGGATACGAGAATGAAGGTTGTCCAGCTTAGGATCGGAACAAGGAGCAAAACAGATGTAGCGCTTATGTATATCGAGGATCTGGCCAAAGATGAGGTAGTAAAGGAGATAAAAAAACAGTTGGATGAACTGAATATTGACGGAATTTTTGACAGCGGAATGCTGGAACAGCTCATGGAGCAGGACAGCAAATCTCCGTTTCCCCAGTACCAGCTGACTCAGAGGCCGGACAAGGCGGCAAGCGGGCTCATGGAGGGAAGAGTTGTGCTCGTGGTGGACAATTCTCCGGAGGTCATTGTGCTGCCGGTGACGCTGAACATTTTTTTTCAGGCCAGTGATGACTACTATAATCGGTGGGAAGTAGCCACATTTGCCAGAATCCTTCGATATATTTCTTCTTTTATTGCCATCGGGCTGCCGGGATTTTATATTTCCATTGCAAATTATCATCCGGAAATTCTTCCCACACCGTTTATGCTGTCCATTGTGTCGGCCAGGGAGGGAGTGCCTTTCCCTGTCGTCGTGGAAGTTCTGCTTTTGGAACTTGCGTTTGAACTTTTAAGGGAAGCGGGTATCCGCCTTCCGGGACAGCTGGGCGGCACCATAGGCATTGTAGGAGGGCTGATCGTAGGACAGGCAGCGGTGGATGCCAATATTGTCAGCACGATCGTGGTAATTGTTGTAGCCTTTACAGCCATCGCATCGTTTTCTATACCAAATGAAAGCTTTTCGGGGGTATTCCGGCTGCTGAGATTTTCTATTATGATCGTCTGTGCCATATGGGGTCTTTATGGATTCTTTCTCGGATTCCTTGCGATTGCAATCCATTTGATGAAGCTTCAGAGCTATGGAATCCCGTATCTGTTTCCGACCGTATCAGCCACGGTGGAAGAAACGGACCCCTGGGAGGATTATATGGTGCGCCTGCCTATCAGGCGTATGATTTTCAGGCCATGGTTTACAAAGGACGGGGCGAAAAAACGCCAGGGAAGGAGGAAACATCATGTGGACGGCGAATCTTGAAATTTCTAAAAAGCAGGGAAGCAGGATCTTTCTTCTGGAAACCTTCTGCGGAGTGGGCATGTTCCTTCCCCAGGCATCTGCCTTGAAATCCGGTGAAACAGGGCTTTATACGGTGCTCCTTGGGGCCCTTGCCGCGGCCTGCTATCCGTGGCTTGTACAAAAAGCAGAAGGCAGTCTGACCATGGAAGAGGTATTAAAAAAGCACCGGGTGATTTCCTTTCTCTATTATGTGAGATTTTTTATAAACGCCGCATTTTTTTATGCATATATGCTGATCTTAGCCAGGGTGTTCCTTCTGCCGTATATGAATATTTACTGGATCGGACTGCCGATCATTTTTCTGGCTTTCCGGATGAACGGGGAGGGGCTGGACGACAGAGCGAGAGTCATGGAAGGGCTGTTCTGGTTTATCCTGATCCCGTTTATTTTTATCCTTCTTCTCAGTACCACGGAATTTTCTATGAAACCCTTCCTGATCCGGAAGTTTGAACCGGAGAATCTGGCGATGGGCGGGCTGTATGTGCTCGCACTGTTTCATCCTATGGAACTGGTGTGGTTTTATCAGGGGCATATGAAGGAAAAGGGAATAAATAAGAGGACGCTACTTGGAATTATCATTTTATCGGCAGGAGTGTTTGCCGCCACGGCGGGAAGCCTGGGTCTTCGGATGATCAGGAGAGACCCGTTTCCGGTGATCTCCATGGCCCAGAATGTAGCCATGCCGGGAGGGATCATGGCAAGGCTGGACATTTTCCTGATCGCATTCTGGATCGTTGGAGTCTTTTGTGTGCTGAGCGGATACCTGTTTTATGGAAACTGGAGTTTTGAAAACACATTTCCGGGGAAAAAGAAATGGGGCAGGTGGATTTCTTACGGCGGACTGTTTTTGACCACTGGATTTCTGATCCCTATGATCCGTCTTTGGGAAAATTATATTTCTGTGTTCCTTTTTGCAAATCTATTGCTGGGCATTTTAATTCCGGCAGTTTTGTTTTGGCTGGAACGGAGAGGAGGCACCCATGAAAAAGATCATCATTAGCCTTTTGATGGCCGCAGTCACAGCAGCGGCACTTACGGGCTGCAAAGAAGCCGGGGACATCGAGGACAGCAGCTATGTTTTGGCAATGGGCATCGAAAAGACAGAGAACGGATATCTGATCGATTATTCCTGTGCAGATTTTTCCAAGGCTCAGGATAACCAGGGAACGAACGTGCCGTCCAAGTCTGTGGTTTATTCAGGCAGGTCTTTAAATGAGACAAACCAAAGTTTTGAGCGAACCCAGCCGAAAAAATTAAACTTTGGGCATTTAAAGGTGATTGTATTTACCAACGGACAGATTGATGATACTATGATAGAGGAGCTTTTAAATCATTCGGAAATCGCAAAATCCGTACTGATTCTTAAAAGTAAAAAACAGTTAAAAGAGCTTTTTTCGATCGAGAAGGAGCTGCCTGTCTCCTTTGGTGAATACATGGCCAAAGGCATTGAAAGTTCTCCGAAAGTGAAAAAGCCCAAGGATCTGAGCCTTGGCAGGATTTACGGCAGAAAGTGACAAAAATCAGCCTTGACTTGTATTGGATGAGATGGTAAGATGGATACATTCACACAAGATATAGTAGAATAAAAGATCATATCAAACAATATATAGTAATTTGATTGAGAAAATAGCGATGAGTCCCCTGCCTGCGGTGTCTCCTGCTTTCAGCGGGATATGCCGCAGGCAGGACGATGCTCTGGGAACAGTCAGGGAGGAGAGAGTATGATACGGGTAGTAAAAAAGGACGGAACAAAAGAGGATTTTAATATTCAGAAGGTGGTGACGGCGGTAAATAAATCCGCCTACCGTGCCCTTGTGAAATTTACGGAAGATGAGCTTGATGAGATCTGTGGGTTTGTCAATGGGAGAGTGGACGAGCTTAATAAGGCGGAAGTACATATTACGGAGATGCACAATGTGGTGGAAGGGGCTCTGGAGAGGGTAAATCCCGACGTGGCCAAAAGCTACCGGGACTACCGGAATTATAAACAGGATTTTGTGGAAATGCTGGATGATGTGTATAAGAAAAGCCAGTCCATCATGTACATAGGAGACAAAGAGAACAGCAATACAGACAGCGCCCTTGTGTCAACGAAGCGGAGTCTCATCTTTAATGAGCTGAACAAGTCTCTGTATCAGAAGTTTTTTTTAACGACAGAAGAGATTCAGGCCTGCCGGGACGGGTACATTTATATTCATGATATGTCAGCCAGAAGAGATACGATGAACTGCTGTCTGTTTGATGTGGAGGCCGTGTTAAAAGGCGGCTTTGAGATGGGGAATCTCTGGTACAATGAACCAAAGACACTGGATGTGGCCTTTGACGTCATAGGAGACATCGTGCTGAGCGCGGCCAGCCAGCAGTATGGCGGATTTACGGTGCCGAATATTGAACTGATCCTGGAACCGTATGCCGAGAAGTCTTATGAAAAAGGCATTGAAAAGTATGAAGCCCTCGGCCTTTCCAGAGAGCGGGCAGAGACCGAGTCCCTCAAGGATGTGCAGAAAGAATTCTGTCAGGGATTCCAGGGACTTGAATATAAGTTTAACAGTGTTTCTTCCAGCCGCGGAGACTATCCTTTTATCACAGTGACCGCAGGAACCGGCACAGGCCGGTTTGCAAAGATGGCAACGATTACGATGCTGGATGTCAGGAGAAGAGGACAGGGAAAAGAAGGACATAAAAAACCGGTGCTGTTTCCAAAGATCGTATTTCTCTACGATGAAAATCTCCATGGACCCGGCGGAGAACTGGAGGATGTGTTTGAAGCGGGCATCCGCTGTTCCAGCAAGACGATGTATCCCGACTGGCTGAGCCTTACAGGGGACGGATATGTCCCGGACATGTATAAAAGATATGGAAAGATCGTAAGCCCTATGGGCTGCCGAGCATTTTTATCTCCCTGGTATGAAAAGGGAGGGGCAGAGCCTCTGGACGAGCAGGACAAGCCGGTCTTTGTGGGCCGTTTTAACATCGGGGCGGTAAGTCTGCATCTGCCGATGATCTATGCAAAGGCAAAGCAGGAAAGCCGTGACTTCTATGAAGTGCTGGACTATTATCTGAATCTGATCAGGGAGCTCCACAGAAGGACCTACGATTATCTGGGAGAGATGAAGGCATCCACAAATCCTCTGGCTTACTGTGAGGGAGGCTTCCTGGGAGGACATCTGGGACTTCACGACAAGATCAAGCCGCTGCTTGAGTCTGCCACAGCATCTTTTGGGATCACGGCGCTCAATGAACTTCAGCAGCTGCACAACAAAAAATCCATTGCTCAGGACGGCGCATTTGCACTGGAAGTCCTTGAGTACATCAACAGTGAGGTGACTAAGTTTAAGAAAGAAGACGGGCATTTGTATGCGATCTATGGAACACCGGCAGAAAACCTCTGCGGACTTCAGGTGAAACAGTTCAGAAAAAAGTACGGTGTGATCGAAAATGTCTCTGACCGGGAATATGTGAGCAACTCTTTTCACTGCCATGTATCCGAAGATCTGACGCCGATCGAGAAACAGAACTTAGAGGGACGTTTCTGGGAAAAATGCAACGGCGGAAAGATCCAGTACGTGAAGTATCCGATCAGCTACAATAAAGACGCTATACGGACGCTGGTAAGGCGTGCCATGGACCTGGGTTACTATGAAGGGGTGAATCTATCCCTGTCATACTGTGACGACTGCGGGCATGAGGAGCTGGAAATGGATGTGTGTCCGGTCTGCGGAAGCAGGAATCTGACCAAGATCGACCGCATGAACGGTTATCTGTCTTATTCCAGAGTCAAGGGAGACACGAGGCTCAATGACGCAAAGATGGCGGAGATCGCCGACCGTAAGTCGATGTAGGGAGGCTGCCATGGTTTATATTGGTGCAGTACTTTTAGTAATCGGTTCAGGAATCTTGATTCAGCCTGTGGTCAAACAATTTTTAAACATACGGCGGTATTCTGTGAAAGTGCGGGCTGTCTGCACCGGGCAGAAACCATATGTCAATTATCTGAATTTAAAAATGAAAAATCCTGTCTTTACTTATACATATAAAGGCATTGAGTACAGTTCGGTTCTCAGGCTGTATAAATACAGGGAAAAAGAAGAATACGCAGAAGGCCGGGAGACCGAAGTGCTCCTGGACCCTTCAGATCCAAAGGAAATTTTTATACCGCAGTCATTTGTGTCTTTACTTGGGACAGAGCGGCTCCTGCCGTTTCTGGTCTTTGCAGCGGCGGGGCTTTGGATGATATTAGCATAGAGGTGGGAAGTATGAGGTATCACAACATTACAAAGGACGATATGCTGAATGGGGACGGTTTAAGAGTTGTCTTATGGCTGTCAGGATGTACCCATCAGTGCAAAAACTGCCACAATCCGGTCACCTGGGATATCCATGGCGGATTGGAGTTTGACCGGGCGGCAAAAGAAGAACTGTTTGAAGAGCTCAGTAAAAATTATATCAGCGGTCTGACGTTAAGCGGAGGAGATCCTCTGCACCCTGAGAACCGGGAGCCGGTAGAACAGCTGGTCAAAGAGGTCAGAGAAAAGTTTCCGGAAAAGACCATATGGATGTATACCGGTTTTCTGTGGGATGAAGTCTGTACTCTGGATGCCGTAAAAAATACAGATGTTCTGGTGGACGGTCGTTTTGAGGAAGACTTAAAGGACACTGCCCTCAAATGGAGGGGAAGTTCCAACCAGAAGGTGATCGATGTGAAAAAGTCGCTGGAACAAATGAAAAAGGTGCTGTACATAAGATAAAACAAGGCTTGACGGCCTGCCTCTTCCATGATACAATGTGTAAGCTAGACTTTAGCGTTGGAAGAGGTCTTTTTTTTATGCCTTATTTTAAAAACAATGGAGGTGGAAGTTGTGCGCACAAAAATCACATTAGAATGTACAGAATGTAAGCAGCGTAATTACGATATGATGAAGGATAAGAAAACACATCCGGAACGTATGGAAACAAAGAAATACTGCAAGTTCTGTAAAAGACACACATTACACAAAGAAACTAAGTAATGCACGTTTATTTAAGGAAGTGAGAACATGAAGAATACCAGCAAATCAAGCAAAACCAGCTGGTTCAAAGAATTGAAATCTGAATTCGGAAGAATCATCTGGCCTTCTAAAGAACGCATTGCCAAAGAAACCGGCGTTGTGGTCGTGTGTGCTATTATCATTGGTATGATTATTGCTGTTCTGGATTTGGGACTTCAATATGGAATCAAGATGTTAGTAGGGTAAAGGTAAGGAGAGCATATGGCAGAAACAAATTGGTATGTAGTTCATACCTATTCCGGATATGAGAATAAAGTAAAAGCAAATATCGAAAAGACGATCGAGAACCGCAAGCTTCAAGATCAGATTTTAGAAGTCCGGGTACCGCTTCAGGACGTAACGGAACTGAAGAATGGTGTGAAAAAACAGGTTTCCAAGAAGATGTTCCCAGGATACGTGCTGATCCACATGGTGATGAACGACGATACATGGTATGTTGTCAGAAACACCAGAGGTGTGACAGGATTCGTAGGCCCTGGCTCCAAACCGGTCCCATTGACACCGGCTGAGATGAAGCCATTGGGAATCAACGTGGGCGGTACAAACGAAGAAACGCCTAAGAAGGAAAGAATTGATATTGATGTTGAAGTAGGTGATATCATTGTTGTTACTTCCGGTGCTTGGGAAGGTACGACAAGTGCAGTTACCGTAGTAAATGAGCACAAACAGACAGTGACCATCGAGGTGGAGATGTTTGGACGTGCCACATCAGTAGAGATTGATTTCTTAGATATCAAAAAAGCAGAGTAAATGACAAAACCTCTGCACGTAACAAGGTGGGAGGGATATCTCCCGTAATTACCACAATCATCAGGAGGTTAACGATTATGGCAAAGAAAGTAGAAGGATATATTAAACTTCAGATTCCGGCAGGAAAGGCAACACCAGCACCGCCGGTAGGACCTGCACTTGGTCAGCACGGTGTAAATATCGTACAGTTCACAAAGGAATTTAATGCAAAGACTGCAGATCAGGGAGACCTGCTCATTCCTGTTGTGATCACAGTATATCAGGACAGAAGTTTCAGCTTTGTGACAAAGACTCCTCCGGCAGCAGTTTTATTAAAGAAAGCCTGCAAGATACAGTCCGGGTCCGGAGAGCCGAACAGAAAGAAAGTCGCAACAGTATCCAAAGCAGATTTACAGCAGATTGCTGAGACAAAGATGAAAGACTTAAACGCTGCATCTATCGAAGCTGCAATGAGCATGATTGCAGGAACAGCAAGAAGCATGGGAATCGAAGTAGAGGAGTAGAGCACTTAGCGAGTGGGAGTGGAACGAGCACGAGGTTAGTGCGAACTCCGTTCGAAGGAACTTAATGAGCGGGAGCCGGCAGGTGAACTGCGAATTTAGTGAATCGAACTTCCTTAGCTCGATATAAATTTAGTGTAACTTCCTTAAGCTATTAGAAAGTGGGAGGGTTGCTCCCGATATGACCACAGGAGGTATTTTTAGAATGAAAAAAGGAAAAAGATATGCAGAGGCTGCCAAATTAGTTGACAGAACGAAACTGTACGACGTAAAGGAAGCAGTATCTGTAGTAAAAAAAGCAGCGAATGCCAAATTTGATGAGACGATCGAAGCACATCTCCGTCTCGGAGTAGACGGCCGTCAGGCAGATCAGCAGATCCGTGGAGCAGTAGTACTGCCTCATGGTACCGGTAAAAAAGTTCGTGTTCTTGTATTTGCGAAAGATGCAAAAGCAGAAGAAGCAAAGGCAGCAGGAGCAGAGTATGTAGGAGCAGAAGAACTGATCCCTAAGATCCAGAAAGAAAACTGGTTTGATTTTGACGTAGTAGTTGCAACACCGGATATGATGGGTATCGTGGGACGTTTAGGTCGTGATCTTGGACCAAAAGGATTAATGCCGAACCCGAAAGCCGGCACTGTAACAATGGACGTTACAAAAGCGATCGAAGATATCAAAGCAGGTAAGATCGAATACAGACTGGACAAGAACAATATCATTCATGTACCGGTAGGTAAGGCTTCTTTTACAGAAGAACAGTTAGCGGACAACTTCCAGACGTTAATAGATGCTATTATCAAAGCAAAACCGTCAGCAGCAAAAGGTCAGTATTTTAAGAATGTGACAATCACTTCTACAATGGGACCTGGAGTTAAAATTGACACAGGCAAGTTTGCTTAAATAAAATAGTTAAAGTTATGACAAACCCCTCTAAATTTATAGAGGGGTTTTTGAATGCAGTAAATTGTGTGCCATGCGTGCAAAAAGAGAGGAAAATATGAAGGATTTAACGGTAGGGAAACCATTTGAAGTCATCGGAAAATTTGCGCTCCCTATGATTCTCAGTATGATATTTCAGCAGGTGTACAGTGTTGTGGATAGCATTGTGGCCGGCCGGTTCATTGGAGTCAATGCACTGGGAGCAGTAGGCGCGTCCCAGCCTATTACAGTCATCTTTATTGCCATAGCCGTGGGGACCGGCATGGGAATTAATGTTGTCATATCCGGCTTTTTCGGAGCCAAAAAATATAAAAGAGTAAAAAGCTGTATTTCCACGGCGGTGATCACAATCGTGATCATGAGTGTTATTTTGACGGTGCTGGGGCTGGTGGGATGCAGGTGGATGATGAGTGCCATGTCCACCCCGTCCGATATATTTGAAGATTCGGCCCTGTATCTGAGGATTTATATCATGGGAATCTTGTTCCTGATGCTTTATAACGGGGCAAATGCAATCTTTACAGCGCTGGGTGACTCTATCACACCGCTGATCTTTTTAATCTTTTCATCGGTGCTGAACATCATTCTGGATGTGCTGTTTGTCACCACGTTTTCCATGGGTGTCGCAGGAGTTGCATGGGCTACCTTTATAGCCCAGGGTATTGCCTCTGTTCTGGCCGTGGTGACGGTATTTAAAAAGAATGCCAAAATACAGGCCGGAAACTATCAGAGATTCAGTCCTCTTCTGCTAAAAAAAATGACATGGATCGCGGTTCCAAGCATTATGCAGCAGTCTTTTGTATCGGTGGGACAGCTGTTTGTGCAGGGACGGATCAACAGCTTTGGGTCTGTGGTCGTGGCAGGCTATTCGGGAGGATTTAAAATACAGATCTTTATCCTTTCGGTACTTGGAACTATCGGCAATGCAGTTTCAAGCTTTACAGCTCAGAATGCTGGCGCCGGGAAATGGGAGAGAACAAAGGAAGGCACAAATGCCGGGATTAAAATTATTGTGGCTATGGCCGCAGTATTTTCTGTTCTCTGTCTGGTCTTCAGCCGTCAGGCAATGGGGCTGTTTCTTTCCGGAAACTCTGCAGAGGCAGTCAGGAGCATGGGAGTGGGGGTTGATTTTCTGAGGATCAATGCTCCGTTCTTTGCGCTGGTCAGTGTAAAATTTGTCTGCGACGGAATGCTCCGGGGCATGAGTGAAATGAAAGGATTTATGGCTTCCACATTTGCCGATCTGATCGCGAGGGTATCCCTTTCCTATGTGCTGTCAGTTCCGTTTGGTGCTGTAGGAATATGGGCTGCCTGGCCCATCGGATGGGTGATAGGGACCAGCGTGTCGGTGTGGTTCGGGAAACGGGCACAGAAAAAATATATATGAGCAGTAAAAAGACCGGGGAAGCGGAGTCCCGGCCTTTTTACTGTCTTTCCACAGAGTATATTTCATCACTGTGCACAATGTTATTATGTACATATTTTTTTATTTTATGATACTTAACCGGGGACTTAACAAAATGATCAATGTGATATAATGGAAAAGAGAGAATACAGGCGATTGACTTAAGTGTGCGGGAGTAATGCTTCCGCGGAAACGTAAAGGAGGACTGGATATGATCTCAATTTATCATCAGGCAGAAGAATTAACCAGGCAAGTAATTGAAAGCTTTTATCATCAGGATTCGAATAATTTAATCCAAAAACTTCATCCGGATGTAACGTGGATCGGAGCCGCGGACGGACAGTGTATCAAAGGCTATGAACAGGTTTGTGAATACATTAAAAATTTTGATGTGCCCAGATGTGATATTCTTAAAAAAGAATTTCAGGTAGTTGCAAACAGTGATGATATTTTTATTGTAGCAGGGTGTATGAAGGTTGCCGCTTCACAGGGAAGGGGTGAAATATTAGGTGCAGTTCAGCGCATTACTCTTATATGGAAGACAGAGGGGCAGAAGTTTAAGCTGCTTCATTTTCATGTATCAAATCCGATTGAATTCCAGAAAAATAATGAACGTTTTTCTCACTCGATGGGAACAGAGACATATGAATATGTTAAAAAACTGCTCAGCCAAAATCGGAGCCGCCTTATTGCCTACGGGAAACATGATCGGACTTATGTTATAAGGAATAAAGACATTGTATATATAGAAGCAGAAAATACAGACAGTGTGATCCATTGTCTGAACAGGGATATTCTGTCCAGGGAATCTATATCCGATCTGGAGAAAAAAGTCGGAGAAGGTTTCATAAAAACGCACAGAAGTTTTATTGTCAACAGCAGATATATTACCGGAATTAAGAGATACCAGCTGGCGATCAGCCAGGGAATTGAGCTTCCGATTCCTGAGAAAAAATACAGGGAGATCAAAGAAAAGGTTCTGCGCGCAGTGAACCAGAGACAAAACGAAATTTATATATAATATTTGGTTATTGACTTGTCCTGAGCAGTCATTGGCAGAATATGATTGAAAATACAACAAAACCCCGATATAGTAAAAGATAAGCATTGTAACAAAACTGCAGGGTCTTTGGGAAAACAGATGACATCGGAGTTTTAACAGGCATAGATACATAACGGTAATAATAAGAAGATCCTTCATTGCTGAGGGGTCTTTTTGTTTATTATTTTTCAGGAAAGACTTTGTTTTGAGACGGAGGTGATCATGTGGCAGAAGAACCGAAACTTAAGGCAGCACTCCAGACAGGAGTACATATAGCAGGAGAGCCTTTTCGGGTGTCCATTGTCTATGGTGAACACGGCCTTTGTCTGGGTGCCGGATGGGAAAATGATAATCATCACAAGCTGAGCCTGTGGGGTATCATGGACAGTCTGTCACTGGGTCTTCCCCAATTTTTGAACTGGGAAATGGAGCTTAAGAGAGCAGGAGTATTATACAGGGCGGGAAGACAGGAAATTTTAATGGAGATCAGCACTGCCGAAAACAGGAGACTTCTGTTTGCTGCCAAAATAAAAGAAGGGATTTACAGTCTCAGACTATATCCTGAAATCTCCTGCAGGCTTCGCGATCTGCCCGTGATGGGAAAATACTTGGGAGAGCAGGATTTGATCAGAGTCCGTTATATGCAGGCCGCATACCAGGAAGAGGGAGGATTCCGGGGACAGTGTCTCATAGAAGCCAGTTTTTCGGGAAACGAGTACAAATTCGGAGATGAGGACGTCAAACTTCCCCAGCAGGACATTGAGGAATCAAAGCCTCCGTCTCCGTCAGAAGAAAAGAAATCCGGCGTACACTGGATGGAACTGAACAAAAAAATCGGCCCTTGTTTTGTAAAAAGAATCGGAGGAGCGTTTCAGGACGGAGCAATCCAGGTGTGTGTGGATGCAGGAATTACGATCTCGGTCCTGACTCTTGAATTCATGGAACTTTCTCTGGGGATCAAGCCCGGACCGAAATTTGATTTTCAGTTTGGATTAAAAGGCATGGCAGTGACGGTGAAAAAACCTCCCCTGATGATCTCAGGAGGACTGTATGTGGCTGAACCCGGACGGCTCTATAACGGTGAAGTTACAGTGGCATTTGAGAAGTTCACTTTTTTAGCCCTCGGCTCTTACGGACTGACGAAAAAAACAGACAAACCTTCTTTTTTCGTATATTTGATGCTTGATTATGCGTTCGGCGGGCCGCCTTGTTTTTATATTACGGGATTATGCGCAGGTTTTGGCCTGAACCGGAAAATCAACATACCGTCTTTGTCCGGGGTCAAGGATTTTCCTTTTGTGGCAGCGGCAAGGGGCACAGGCGGGACATTAAAGCCGGGAACAGGAGCTTCCGATGCCCTGAATACTCTAAGTGATCATATTGAACCGTGTGAGGGCATGAATTTTCTGACGGCAGGGGTCAAATTTACATCCTTCGGCATCGTAGAGTCGGTTGTGATTGTCAACGTGGAGTTCGGGACGAAGTTTGAGCTTTCCCTCCTGGGGACGTCTGAGATCTCACTTCCTCCCAAGTGCAGTGATCCGGTTGTCTACGGATGCCTTAATCTGAGAGCGGTCTTCTCACCGGATGACGGAATTCTGCTGATCGAGGGGGCCATGTCAAATGACTCTTACCTGTTTTGCAGGGATGCCGGACTCACCGGAGGATTTGCTTTTTATTCCTGGCTTAAAGGAGAATATGCAGGAGATTTTGTGCTCTCTGTAGGAGGATATCATCCTCAGTTCCAGAGAAGGCATTATCCGGCGGTGGACAGGGTGGGACTGAACTGGAAGATCAGCGATCATCTGGAACTGATCGGAGAAGCTTATTTTGCGCTGACGCCAAACTGTCTGATGGCAGGGGGCAAACTGGAACTTAATTATCATACAGGAAAGCTTGCGGCCTGGTGTCATGCTTATGCGGACTTTCTGATCCGGTGGAAGCCGTTTCACTACGATATTAACATAGGAGTGAGTGTGGGCGCGTCCTACCGTCTGGACCTCTGCTTCATTCATAAGACTTTCAGGATCGAACTGGGCGCGGACCTGCACTTGTGGGGGCCTGAATTTTCCGGAACCGCACATATAAAATGGTTTATCATCTCTTTTACTATAAAGTTCAATTCGGGAAGCCAGAATCAGCCGCCAAGGCTTAACTGGAAACAGTTTTACACAGAATTTCTGCCGGATTTTGGCGGCGGCGTAAGAGGAGAAGTGTCCTCGTCCGACATCAGTGAAAAGAGCCAGGAGCCGCTGAAACTGGCAAGAATGAATCCGCAGGGAGGTTATCTTGGAGAAAGGGAGAAAGAAGGGACCAAATACCATTACATAAGTGCGAGACAGTTTCAAATGGAAATTGAGAGTGCCCTGCCGGTTGTGTCTGCACAGGTGAACAAAAAGGGTGAAAGACTTAAGAACCCGGGGTATGGCATATACCCCATGGGGCTTACGGGACTTCATGCTGCGCTGGATGTTCGTCTTTACGGATACGATGCGGATGGAAAGATGTCGGAGACAGGGGTGAATTACCGGCCCGTCTATAAAAATGTCCCCAGGGCATTGTGGAATGACCGGAGACCGGATATGAACCAGGACATGATAAAGGACGCATGCATGGGACTTTCCATCTGGGGCGGCGAAAAGACCGGACACTTCATACCGCCGGATAAAGGAGGAAGTCCGGGATGGTACCGGCTGGCACAGCTCTTAAAAAATGAGGAGTACCACTGTCCGGAGCATTTTATGTGGGAGAAGGCAAAAAACATAGAGGGAAAGGATTTTACGGGAGAAGAGATGGAGGATTCCATTGCGGAAAATGATAAGAGAAGAGAATGGCTCTCGGAACTGAATGAGTTTGGAGTGAGGACGGAAGACGAGATCCGTATGGAGCATTTTGCAGCACATTTAAAGCAGCTCCTCTCTGCACCGGCGGAGATGAGGAGTACGGGATACCGGGAAGATAAAAAATAAGGAGGTCCGGCTATGGAAGTGAGCATGAGGTTTGCAGACGAAGATCTGCCTGAGATAAAGAGCGGGCTTTATGAGCTGGAAATAGAATTGAATACCGGGATCAGAGAAGATGGCACGGAAAAACAGAGCAAAGAGACAATTCACCTGGTCGCCGCGGCAAAAAGATTTTCGATGGACCCCGGCGAGGTGTATTCTGTTTATCCGGCGGCAGGGAGTGAAGGAGAGTTTTCAAACTGTCTTCCCCATATTGTGTTTAACCGGGGGACTCTGCCGTGGGAGTTCGGGTGCCGGGACGGAAGCCCGGGGCTGGCTGTATTCCTCTGTACGGAGGATGAGGGAGTGCAAAAGCGCACGATGAAAGTGGCAGAGATTTGCTGTCCGAAAGAACCGGGTGTTTTTGTATCCGAACACCTCCGGGCGCAGAACAGCGATGCCGAAACCGGGGATGAAACATGTGAGTTTGTGGATATTCCCCTGAAATTATACCGTCGGCTGTTCACAGGCTCGGAAGAGCGAAAACTCCTCACTCATGTAAGACAGGTGAAGCTTGATGACAAGGTAACAGATCCTCTGGTCAGGGACGGGACATTTTCCTGCCTGGTGTCGAAGAGGTATCCGAAGGAGCCGGAAGAAAAGGGGAAAAAGACTGCCCATAAAGCCTATGTAGTTTCCCTTAAAGAGTATGAGGGGGTCAGCATTCCTGAAAATGCAGGATTTGTGCGTCTGATCTGCCTGTATGCATGGGAGTTTGTCGTCACAAAACAACCGTATGATTTCCGGGCAGCTTTGAAGAGAATCTCTCCCGGTGTGCTGAAAAGGGCGGTGAACCCGGAAGGAAAGCAGGGGGAGCTTGTGGATATTTTAAGCAGGGGGTACTGTCCGGTGAATCACGATGTCAGGGATGGGAGCAAAACGGTTTCCTGGTATCGGGGACCCTGGATTCCATACGGAGAAAAACAGATGAAACCCAGATACCGGATATTCTCAGATCAATTTTATTTTTATGATCCCGTCTGCGGAATGATGGATGTGAGTTATGCATGTGCATGGCAGCTGGGACGGATGGTTTCCATGAATCATCTGACGGTGTGCAGGGAGCTTGTTTCATGGAGGCTGGATCACTGCTCGGAGGCGGCACAGAATTTTCAGCAGAGCCAGCTTTTTGACCGGATTCCTGCAGAGGGAAAAGATGTGGGGGAGCAGCTTATAAACGCATGTGTCCGGGCGGCCAGTCAGCTGGCAGCCGAGAAAGGGGATGAGGCCGATGGGACGGTGGATTCAGGGAAAGTGTGACCGTACCGGCTATTTTGAGGGGCTGGGCTCCGAAGGATTTCCGGAATCAGTGCTGGAACTGTTAAAAGAGGCAAGCCTGTTTTATCATGTTCCGGCGGCGTACCTGTTTCCGGTGCCGGATATGCTGAAAAAGGACAGCCTGAACTTTTTTCAGGTGGACCACAACTGGGTGCTGGCAATGCTGGACGGGATCTGCAGTGTGGGAAGGAATGCATCCATCGACTATGCCCACGACACGGAGCTGATCGTGGATATTTACCGGCAGGCTTTAAGGGAAAATGAGCAGGTGCGCCTGAAACTCCAGGAAAGAGAATACACGGATACAGAAGAGGATGTCCCGGAAGTGATCAGCGGATTTCTGCTGAATTCCGTTTTGACAGAAAATTTCCGGGGACTGGAATTTCGGGCATATGGTCAGCGGGAGGGAGGAGAGCCCTTAAAGGCGCTTCGGATTGAAACTCTCGGGCGACAGCTTCTTCTGGGAATTTTTAAAGGAGAGATCCGCAGGCTTGAGATTGCGCAGCCCCCGGAGGGGCTCCATTTTGGATTCCATACCGAAGACGGGGTGATGAAAAAAACGGTCCGGGAGATCAACGAGGGAAAGCTGGGTGACAAACAGGCGGAGCTTGTCTGGAAATCCAAAGAAGACAGAGTGATCGATGTGAAAGCCTCGGCGGCCAAACTGAAGGAGGCAGCAGGACTTCAAAATATGACATCGGCAGAATTTGCACTGGAGATGATACAAAACGCACAGACCGGAGTGTATACAATGGGGGAGGAATTTAAATGAGAATTTCAGATGATCTTGAAGAAATGCGCCTGCTCCCAATCCATGTGGAGGCTGCTGTGTTCGGCAGCGGGAGAAATGTTTCCATGGCCAACATCAATGAAAATTATCGGAGCCTGCTGGCAGCGCCGGCGGGAGATGACATGGAGAGCAAAACATTTACGGGAAACAACAGCCCGGAGGAGCCCGGGGTACATCTGCATTTTATTCTTCCGGAGGAGTTCACCCACGGAAGCCAGCAGGAGGAAGGCGGGGATATCGTCTATCCGGACTTTCCGAACCGGTGGACTGTAACAAGGATCGCGGTTTTGGAAAGCGAAGGAAAGGAACCGGTTTTGATGAGAAAAAACTGGATTCTTGAGAGTGATCTTCTCTCAGCGTTCCCCGACAGCGACAAACAGTACACGTCCATCGGATATCATGATCCGAAAAAACCGTACCGGTTTCTGGGCAAAATGAGAGACTGCGACGGCGTGATTACTTCTCCCGGAGAACATCTTCCCCATCTTTCGGCAGTGAGTACGGGGAAGCCTCATTTCAGCGGATATTATCCGGAGTGTAAAAATGTTCTTGGCTGTTATGACAGTCTTTCTGATCTTGAGGTCAAAGAAGGGACAGAGGATTTTATAAGACTTACTTATATTGTGTGCGGCTGGACAGAGAATGAGGACCCCAAAGATCATACGGTGTGCCATGGAATTGTCACCGGAATCAAATGGACGGGTCCCTCCGGCAGCTATGAGACAGGGCTCCCAAGCGGCACCAGCATGCCCAATGTGGCGGTGGGAAATTCACTGGAAGAGGCCGCGGCAGCCCTCGGAAGCTATTATCTGAAGCAGCCGGAGATGGAAAAAGTGCTGAAGCATTTGTTTTTCGGCACCCTGTCCGAGTGGGAGAAGCTTGACGGAGCTTTGGAGGGGGAGAAGAAGATCAAACAGTACCAGTTCCTCCCCGAACCCTCCAAGGAAGAGCTTAAAATTCAGGGAAAAGAAGCCGGGTGTTTTCGGGAAAGGGAGGAAATCCTTTATGAGATTTTCCGCCGCAGAAGACATCAGGAGGAATATGAGGAACAGATTAAAGAAGAACGGCAGGAGATCTATCTGCTCTGGCGAAAATATGCGATGGACCCCAAATTTCTTGAAAAGGCAAAGAGCGGAATTTCACAGAGGATGGAAGCGGTCACTGATCTGGAAAAGAAAAGGAAACATGAGGAAGCCCTGGAGCAGGAGGCGGTCAAAAAACTCAGAGCTCTGCTTGGAGACGGGGAAGCATTGATCGAGGCACCGGGAGAGAGATACTGGAGGCCGAGAGACCTTACGTTCTTGCTGGAAGGGGCCGGCCAGAGCAGCATCTATAAGCGGCTGGAAGAGTATAAAATTGACGGTAAGATCCCCGGGCGGAACCGGAAAGATATCATTTCTGAAGTCATAGTAAAGATTTCGGGAGTTACGGAAGGAGAAAAGGTCAAAATTTCAGGTGAGCAGCTTTTAGAGGGGACGGAGCGGATCAAAGAACCGGTCATAGAGCAGCTTGTCCGGGAGGGGGCACTGACTGCCAGGGGCTGTATTTTCTATACGGCGGACAAGCTTCTGCGCCGGTATAAAAAACAGAGAGACACAAGGCTGATGTCTCATGCGGTCACGGCATATGAAGACTGTCTTAATAGCAGAGAAAACCTATGCGGAGGAACAATGGCCAGTCCTATTGGAAACTATGTATGGTCTCCGGCGTGGAATCCCCTGATCCTTGAGTGGAGTATCAAGTATTATCCCGACCCGAAAATAAAAGAGGGGGCTTCGGGCTTTGAAAACTGGAGGCTAAAAGAGACGGATTTTGACTATGAAGGAGAAACGATCGGGGAGGAAGTTTTTGAGCCTTTCACCGGCAGATGTATTTTATCACCATATGGGGCTGACTATTTGTCAGGGATGTTTAAGAAATATGTGTCGGATGAGAAATACAGGGATATAGGCAATAAGATGGCAGGGATGAAGATTTTGTCACAGAGCCTGGACGGTTTTCATGACAAACTGATCACCAGAAAGGAAAGTGTGGTTGTGGCTCCATGGATGAACCGGACGTTAGACCAGGAGATCACGGCGCTGACTTCCCGGGCCATTCAGGGGACAGAACTTTACGAGGACTTGAATCAGTCCAAGAGAAACCAGAGAAAGCCGACAGAGGCCTTTTATCCCATAAGGGCGGGCTTCGGAAGGATTGACCGGGTCCGTGTGATCGACAGCTTTGGAAGGGTGCTGAAGTATGATGTAGGAGACGTAATCGTGCCTGAGAACCTTCGAATGGGGCAGGATAATCCTGCACCAAGGTTTTTGCTGAGGCCGAGAATCCTGGCGCCTATGAGGCTAAGAAGCCGCTGGATTATGCAGGAGACAGGCATAGGTGATGAAATATCACCGGTTTTTGGATGGCTGTGGGTGAATCTTTTGGATTCCTGTCTGCACATCTACCATCCGGACGGCACTATGGCCGGCAGTATTCAAAATACCATGAGGATGGACGGCAGCGGCATCTTTGAAATTTCTTTGAGGAACCCGCCGGGGCAGACAGGGAAAGAAGAGGAGATCTTAGACGGGATGGGGCCCGGCCTCCGGGGATTTGCAGAAGGGCTCTTAGAAGCCGGCAGGAGAGAACCGTCCACGCTGCAGGAATTTTTAAAGGCTCTCGATGACAGTATGTGGACAAGCAGATCCGGAGGCGGTACTGCTCAGGAACAGATTCAGGCCGGCATGGGCAGGCCGCTGGCACTGGCAGGGATTGAAATTAAGGTGGAAGTGAAGGGCAGCAGCCCTGTGCCCATGATTTACGATAACAGTGAAAGGGCAGAGTCTCTGCTTGACCGGCTTCAGATACCCCTTCGCATCGGAGACGAAGTCCGCCAGACAGACGGGACTGCAGGGTTTTATCTGCACGGAGAAGGCGGGGGATTTTGCGTATTTCATCAGTGCCGGAGCGAGAAGGGAACAGAGAGCAGGACGGCATATCTGGATCAGAATACAACGCTGAACATGAAAACGGCAAAAGACGCTTTGCCCACAAGACTGACTGTTTTGTTTCATCCGGCAGGAAATATCAGTATGACAACAGGGCTGCTTCCGGTCAAAGAGATGAAACTCAGCGAAGCCTGGACAGAGCGGGCTATAGAGAATATTTATCTTACATTGTATTACGGGCCTTTCCTGACGCCGCAAAGCCAGCTTCAGATGTTTCTTCCCAAAGCTATGGAAAAAGAATGGAGCTTTTTATCCTTTGAAAAACCGGGAATAAAAAATGAGGAACGGGACATCAAACCTCCGTGGATGGACATGGACCAGGAAGAAGAATGGAAACAGATCAAAGAAGGCTGGCTGCTGCTTAAGGCCGGTGCGAAAGAAATGGGGTGACTGTGATGGAAGGAACATTTACGTTTGAGACTGTGGGAGGAAATAAACTGATCGTCTCTGACAGTCAGGCGTCTCCTGCCAAAAATAAACTGGAGATCAAGGTTACGTATGATCAGAATGAGGAACCGCTGATCAGCCAGATCGAGTATGCATTTCCGGCGGGAACGAAAGGCAAAGATTTTGCGGAACTAAAGAATCTCAGACAAATAGAATTCAAGATAGATGACTGGACTGTGGTTGATGTTTCAAAAGAAGAATTTATAGAACTGAAAAGTCAGAAGAAAGAAAAGCGGAGTGGAAATGCCGGGTGGTATGCGTGCAGGTTTGAGGAGGAAGAAGAATTTATCTATGCTTTAACACCGGGCGAAGCGTGGTCTATGAAGGATCAACAGATTATGGATCTGATGATGGAAAACGTGGTGACCACTGCCGCGGAAGGTGCTTCTGTTATCCGGTGCACTGTCGGGATTCTTGCAGAAGATCCGCAGGAACATGGGTTGGAGATTAAAAAAGAACGGGATCACACAGTGAAGGTCCAGGATTTTTATCCCGAGTCGGGGTGTGCTTTATCCGGAGAACAAGTCAGGCTTAACTGGTTTGCCCAAAACGCCCAAAAGCTGTTTCTTTTCTCCGGAGGAGTAAAGAAAGAGATCGACCCGTCAAAGAGCAGCGAGGTGGTCACTGTTTTAAATACGGCTGAATATACGCTGGAAGCAGTCAACGGTGAGAAGAAGGATACTAGAAAAACTTTGATCCAGGTACTGCCGCTCTGCCTGAGACAGTTTTGGGCCGACTATGAGGAAGAAAAGATCAAGTGGGACGTATGCTGCGGGAAACATATTAAAATAAACGATATTTCCACAAGCTTTTCTTCCGGGTCGGCAAATCTCAGCGATTATACGCCGGGTCTCCCTGTTGTTCTGACCGCAGAGGGGAAAAATACGTCTGTGGAGAGTGCAGTGTACTATGGAACAGAGGATGAGAGAATTGATATCGTACATTTTCAGAAAACCATTACATTTTATAAAGGCTTTCAGATTTTGGACGTCCTGTGGAAACTTTATGAGCTGAAAAGCAAAAATACTGCAAAATCCATCCGCATTGTCTATCAGGATCGTGAGCGGAATGAACTTTACGACATAAAGGGAGGTGAGAATCTGGGAACGGAGGGAAGCTGGCAGCAGATATTGACGGGAACAGAGGCAACAAGGGCAGGAGAGAATATTTTGGTGACGATGTATGTGGAAAGATATGCTGACGGAGCACACAAAGGTTATCAGATTACAATTTAGAAAAAGGGGAATGCCATGGAAATTAAGTCATTTAAAATAAACGGGACCGACCCGGAGCAGACATACGAGGCAGCCGCAGGAGAACTTCTGAAGCTTATGTGGGATTGTCCGGACTGTGATTTTTGTATGATCTATCCGTACAACTGGAAAGTCGACAGAAACGGAGAACTGGAAGTCTATATTTATGAAACAATGACCGTAATCCTCAGAGCAGTCAAGGGCAGGGAGAGTGTACAAAAAGAGATTACAGCAAAAATCAGCGGGGGAGAAGATGTAAAGGAGATTTCTGTATCCCCTGCGGGTCCTGTCAGTGCCGGTGAGGAGACCAAATTTGATTTTGAGCTGGGAAAGACTGATTTTGGGTATTTAGATCATGGAATCGGCAGAGTCGAGGGGAACTCAGGAAGTTATGTTTTAAAGAACCAATACACCGTATATAGATATGACATTCTGGCTGCCGGCGGAGAAATCGGATATAAAGAAAAGACGGTAAAGGCGGGAAGATCGGACGCACTGGAAATCCAGAGGCTTAAATATGTGATGATGAAGAATGGGAATGAGCAAAGGTATGAGCTCTCGTGGAGGATTGTGAACAATGACGGAAAGGACGTGATCATCGAGGCGTCGGATCACAAGAGCACATTTGCAAAGAGTGCTTCCGGACATGCGTCCTTTACCCGGACAGGCGGGGACACCGTGACGCTTTCTATCCGGTGTGATGCAGGAGAAAAGGGGAAAATTGAATTTGCGGATATTTATCCGTTTGAACTGAAATAAGGAGGTTACTATGGCATACGAAAGTATTACGATCGGTACGGAACAGGAAATAAAAGAAGTATATCTGTTTCTCGTCAATGAAGATGGTTCGCCGGCTGAGTTGGACCAGGACAGCAAGGCCATTGCTTCTATTTGGGAAGGGGAGGAGAAGCTTGCTGATGTGACTGCAGACACGAGAATTACCATTCCAGGATTCGGGACGTGTTTTCAGCTGGAGCTTGCCACCACGCCCGCAGGAAACCATGAAGCGGACCGATGGAGAAAAAGAAAAGAAGCGATTAAGCTTTTTGTCAGGGAATTTGTGCCCATGCAGAAACAGACAAAAAACCCTGCGGACGCTGACCTTACAGTAGCAGGGAAACATTATATTGCCGGTGAATTCTCGACAGAGGTTCAGGGAGAAAGATTGGAGACGTATAAGATAAAAGGAAAACCCGGAGACCGCAGAAAATTTTATTTTTTCCGGAATGAGTACCACTCCGTTATCAGATGTGCCAATCAGATGACGATTGGAATCGGAAGAGATGATCTTACCGGCGAGTTTTTACAGAAAGCACTTTGGGACCGGCGAAAATGGGATATGCCATGGATGAAAGATCTGTCGGAGGAACTGGCCGATCCGCTTGGGGCTGTCAATCCCACGGCGGAGCAGAAATTTATGTACAGTTACGTTGGATCAATCTTCGACTGGTCGGTAAAACTTTATGTCAGGCAGCATCCAAATCATACACATTTTACAGACTTTAACAGAAACCATGCAGAAGAAAAAAATATGTGGGGTGTGCTTCCCAGGTCACCGGTATATAAGCTGGTGGATTATTTAAAAATTAACGAAAAAAGTGTTTTTAACTTTTTGAAAAGCAGGAAATTTAATGACGGAAACAGTCCCGAAAAAATGGCAGAGAATCAAATCTATACAGAACTCTCAGAAGAATTCTGGAATCTTTATGACAGCGGAGACGGGTTTACTGCGGACTCTTTGCTCCGGGCCGGAGTGATCTCCAATACGGGCAATCAGTATCTGTTTGAATTTCGTACAGTCAGGACCAAAATTGAAAATATTTATGAGGACAGCAGCCAGTATATTTTCAGAGGATAATAAAAGTCAAAATTCATTGAAAGTTAAGAAAGGGGGATATTATGCGGGAAATACAGACGGAACTTTTTAAGGGCAAAGAGAAAGAGATACTCGTCAGTATCTTCGGAGGAGAGCAGAAATTAAAAGAGGAATACCCGGCATTGTATGAAGACATGGTAACGGCACAAAAGCAGGCCGGGAACCGGAATGAAGAGGGAAGGGCAAGTACACAGAACGCCGATTTTGATGGATGGGAGGAATTTGAAAAATTAAGGCTGCTTTATGATCCAAAGGCAAAAATACTCACGGTAAAAGGAAAGATCCATAAATCAGGCGGTCCCAATTATTTGATTGCAAGGCTGAAAATTTGGAATGAGCAGGGGAAAACATGGACTTTTTCTTATGCAGTAACGCAGTGCAGTTTCCTTATGATTGAGGAGAAGATAAGGATGGAACGGGAGGAACTGTCCGGAATACAGGCAGAAATCAATTATATGTTAAGGGTTCCCGCCCTCTGGAAGCCGGTTAAGGCAGGAAATCTGAGGGGAACCGCGGTCATCGGTGCGGGCCTGGATATTATCGGAAAGGGCCAGATCCTTCATCCGGTGTCCAAAGCCGGAAGGTCCAAGATCAACATTGTTTATTTCCGCACAGATGCCATGGGTACATCGGACTACTTTTATGCGAATCCCGAGAGACGGAACAATAATTTTTGTGTTTATCTGCCGATTGCCATGCAGTTTGAGATGGACGCAGGAAAGCAGGCGGCTCAAAATCCCAGGGTGCAGGGAGATATTTATATTTATAGCACCAGACATTCCACGGTGCAGTTTCAAAACTTTCAGCAGATTAAATTAATCCCTGCATCTCAGTGGAGCAATATGCCGCCGTTTTATCCTTTGATATCACAGAGATTTACAAAGGGATACCTGTTAGTTCTGCCTCAGGCGTGGAACAGCTTTATCAGCCAGGGCGGCGTGGCAGGGGAAGATGACTTTTATTTATCCATGTATATAGAGTTCTCGTGTACAGATGGGCTTCGATATTCTCTGCAGATGGACAGTCAGCTGGTCCCAAAAAAATATGAGGGAGGCAATCTTGTGGAGATCCCCTGTATGCATCTGCTCTGGGGATGCCTTGAAAAAGGAGCTGTGATCAAAACAAGGGGTCGGGGCAGTATTCCGGTGTGTGATGTAAAGATTGGGGATTACGTGGCTTCCGCCAAGGGAACCTATGAAAAGGTCATCAATATTTATACGGGAAATGAAGAAATTCTGAAATATATAAAGGCCGGAGGAAAAACCATCATGATGACAATGGACCATCCGGTCATGACAAAGGAAGGATGGAAACAGGCAAGAGAGGTCACTGCGTCAGATCAGATCTGTATGGATGGAGAACTGTACAGTCCGGTGGATGAGGTTTATGATGAGTCTTATTATGACCGGGTGTATTCTCTGGAACTGAAACAGGGAGAAGGATTTTTTGCCAATGGTTTTTATGTGGGAGACTTTGGAAAGCAAAACAGTATGGAGAAGCCGGAACCGAAGCTACCGCAGGATATTCTGAATGATTTAGAGAAGTTTAAAAATTTTTCATAAAAGAGAAAGGAGAAACATTATGCCAGATCCAAAAGAACCAAGCGAAGTAGTGCCAAAGGAACCGGAAATAGTTCTGGAAGGAGGGACGGGAACAGATGTCGCGATCCCTGTACGTATCAATGCGGGAGTGAAATTTACGCTGCTGAAAAATCGTTTTGTGGCTGCGCTCGAAAAGGACGGGGACGTCATGATGCTCCTGCTGGCACCGACGGATTGTGCCGGACAGGAGGGAATGACCATACAGGAGATGGTGGAGGAAGTCAAGCAACTAATGGGAGCCAAAGAAGGAGACAAAGAAGTTGCGGATATGGAGACTCAGCTGAACAGTACAGTGAGCAGTATGAGTGATCCTAAGAAAGCAGGCAGCGGTTTTGATCCTATGTCAATCCGTATCTATGTACAGCAGGCGTTTCTCTATTATCGTTCTGCTAAAAAGGAGGATGGAACAAAAGAAAAAGAGCTGGAATATGCCTTCAGTCTGAAAGCCGATACTTCAAAGCTTCTTGGAAACATGGACCTGTTCACTCTCGACGAAATCTATTTTTCAGTGTGGAAAACAAACCGTAAAAAGGTCACAGACACTATGAATATGTTTATGATCGAAGACTTTTTGAAAGAGACGGCACAGGCCTGAAGCAGTTTGAAAATTATAAATAAACAGGAGAACATTCCCGGGGGCAGGAGCCTCCGGGAATGTCTTGTGTTGAGATATATTTTGGAGAAGTAGTGGAAATATTATAAAAATAGTATTATAATATAACAATAATATAATCAAATAATAATCAAAAGGAGTGCGTTATGGCAGGAAAAGTTGAAGTATGTTTTTATTGTGATCCAAACCATCAGGGCAGAAAGGATCTTATGATCGAAGTGGGTCAGATGAAGGAGGGGATTTTGTACTTGTTTAAAGATCAGGCCCATCTGGGACGCTGCGTAGTAGCAGTACCGGAGCATAAGAGTGAGCTGTTTGATCTGGAACCAAAACAGAGACATGATTACATAGATGATGTGGCGGCAGCGGCAAAGGCCATTAAGAAGCTTTGGGGATGTACGAAGATTAACTATGGCGCTTACGGGGACAAACTCCCTCACCTGCATTTTCATCTGGTTCCGAAATATGAAGGCGGATTCGAGTTTGGAGGTGCTTTTGCCATCGGAAACGATGAACCAAAATTCCTCACAGATGAAGAATATGAGACTATGATTGGTCAGCTAAAGAAGGAATTGAATATAAAATAATGATCGAAGCTGAACAGATTTTGATCCCCGGAGTCTCTTCAGCTTTTTATCTGCTTTCATACAGGCTTGTGAGAGAAAGGAGAATCACTTATACTGGTAGATAGAAACTGCGAGGGAGGCGGGAATCTTATGCAGAAGTGTTATACTACCGGTGAATTTGCCAAAAAGGCGAAAGTGACCATCCGGACCATTCGGTATTATGATAAAAAAGGCATTTTACAGCCGAGTTTCCGCAATGATGCCGGATACAGGATGTATACAGACCAGGACTTTTTAAAACTCCAAAAAGTGCTATCTTTAAAATATCTGGGATTTTCCCTGGAAGAGATCAAAAATATGACCATTAACGATGACGTATCAGATATTACGAAATCTCTCCAGATGCAGGCGGATTTGCTGCACAAAAAAGCAGAGCATTTAAAGCTGATGGAAGAAGCTCTGCGAAAGACGACAAAAGTGATTGAAGAGACCAGCGAGGTAGACTGGAATGAGATTCTTGGCCTGATCCATATGACGAGTATGGAGCGGACGCTGGTAGAACATTATCAAAATTCCACGAATCTGGATATCAGGATCAGCCTGCACGACAGGTTTTCTGTAAATAAACAGGGGTGGTTTCCGTGGCTTTTTTCTCTTGTGGATTTCAAGGACGCAGGCGCAGTGCTTGAGGTCGGCTGCGGCAACGGGCAGATGTGGAAAAATGAAAAAACAAAAGAACTGTCCGGTCTGAAAGTCGTGCTATCCGATATCTCGGAGGGGATGCTGTCTGATGCCGAAAAGAATATTGAACAGGTGAAAGGACCTGATTTTTCGTTTCAGAGGTTTGACTGCCAGAACATACCGTTTTCTGACAAGAGCTTTGACAGGGTCATTGCCAATCATGTGCTGTTTTATGTTGGCAGTCTTCAAAAGGCATTGGAGGAAATACACAGAGTAATGAAAGATGACGGGATTTTTTACTGCAGCGCTTATGGAAAAGAACATATGAAAGAAGTTACTATGCTGGTCCAGGAATTTGATCCGCGTATCAGCTTGTCGGAAGTGAATCTTTTTGACATGTTTGGCCTTGAGGGAGGGGAAGCTGTCCTCAAAAGGTATTTTGCAGATGTGAAAAAGATTGAGTACGAGGATGCTCTGATCGTTACCGAGGCAGAGCCTCTGCTGGATTATATTCTTTCCTGCCATGGAAACCAGAATGAGATATTAAATGACCGTCAGATGGAATTTAAGGAGTTTCTCAAAAAGAAAATAGATACACAGGGGCAAGTAAAAATTACGAAACAGTCTGGTGTATTTGTATCGAAGAAAGCGAAATGATAAGAAAACAGATTTATACTGAAAATAAAGAAAGGAGCAAACTGCCCACATCGGTGGTTAGCCTCTGGGGTAAGAAATAAACCTACCTTGACTGGCCAAGTACAAAGGTAGGTTTATTTATGTTATAGGAAGCTCCTGCGGAACCTCCTATAACATAAAGGCGCTACGCGGGTTGTGCACGGATGCGTAAGGAAATTATTTGCCTTCGGCAATCATGAACATTCCAAACGTTATCATTAAAGATAAGACAATATATTTACAAAAAAGAAAATGTTTAGAATATAAAATCAAGTCTTGACGATTACGTTACGTCACCCACTATAATAACACTAACTGATAACGGACAAAGAGAAAGGGAATATTCATTATGAAAGGAATTATTTTAGCCGGCGGCTCCGGGACAAGGCTGTATCCGCTGACAATGGTGACGTCAAAGCAGCTGCTTCCGATCTATGACAAGCCGATGATTTATTATCCGCTGTCTGTGCTCATGGACGCAGGCATCAGGGAGATCCTGATCATTTCCACTCCGGATGATACCCCCCGGTTTGAGGCACTTTTAGGAGACGGACATCAGTTTGGCATCGAGCTTTCCTACGCGGTTCAGCTTTCACCGGACGGGCTTGCACAGGCATTTATCATCGGAGAAGAATTTATCGGTGATGACAATGTGGCTATGGTCCTGGGGGACAATATTTTTCATGGACACGGGCTCAGGAAACGTCTTCAGACTGCGGCCAACAAAAAGAGCGGGGCTACGGTATTCGGCTATTATGTAGATGACCCGGAGAGGTTCGGCATTGTAGAGTTTGATTCTGACGGAAAAGCAATCTCCATAGAAGAGAAGCCGGAACATCCAAAGTCCAACTACTGTGTGACGGGACTGTATTTTTATGACAACCGGGTTGTAGAGTACGCAAAAAACCTTGCGCCTTCGGACAGAGGTGAGTTAGAAATTACAGATCTGAATAAAATCTATCTGGAAAACGGAGAACTGGAAGTAACTCTGCTGGGACAGGGATTCACCTGGCTGGACACAGGGACACATGAATCCCTCGTGGAGGCGACCAACTTTGTCAAAACGGTGGAGACACATCAGCACAGGAAGATTGCATGCCCGGAGGAGATCGCATACCTTCAGCACTGGATCACCAGGGACCAGCTGTTAAAAGACATTGAGCCTCTGAAAAAGAACCAGTACGGACAATACCTTTTGGATGTAATGAATGGGAAATATATAGACAAGTAAGACGGGAGAAAACATTATGAAGATTTTAGTGACCGGCGGCGCCGGATTTATCGGAGGGAATTTTGTTCATCACATGGTGAATAAGTATTCGAATGATGAGATCGTGAATCTGGATCTGCTCACCTATGCAGGGAATCTGGAGACTTTAAAACCTGTGGAAGACAAGCCCAACTATAAGTTTGTAAAGGGAGATATCGCGGATGAGCCGTTTATCATGGACCTGTTTGAAAAAGAGCGTTTTGACATGGTCGTCAACTTTGCGGCGGAGAGCCATGTAGACCGCTCCATCACAGATCCGGGTATCTTTGTGACAACCAATGTAATGGGAACCAGAGTTCTTCTGGATGCCTCAAAAAAATACGGTGTAAAACGGTATCACCAGGTATCTACGGATGAAGTGTACGGGGATCTTCCTCTTGACCGTCCGGATTTGTTTTTTACGGAGGAGACGCCTCTCCACACATCGAGTCCTTACAGCAGTTCCAAGGCCAGTGCAGACCTGTTTGTCCTGGCGTATTACCGCACATACGGACTCCCGGTGACAATTTCCAGATGCTCCAATAACTATGGACCATATCATTTCCCGGAAAAGCTGATTCCGCTCATCATAAGCAGGGCGCTGGCGGATGAGGAACTTCCGGTATACGGAAAAGGGGAGAATGTAAGAGACTGGCTCCATGTGTCTGATCACTGTGAAGCCATCGATCTGATCCTCCATAAAGGAAAACCGGGGGAAGTCTACAATGTAGGCGGACACAACGAACGCACAAATCTTGAGGTGGTGCAGACCATACTTAAAGCATTGGATAAGCCGGAAAGCCTGATCAAATTTGTGACAGACCGCCCGGGACACGATATGCGCTATGCCATCGACCCGACAAAGATAGAGACAGAGCTTGGATGGAAGCCAAAGTATACATTTGATACCGGTATACGTCAGACGATCGAGTGGTACTTAGACAACAAAGAATGGTGGCAGAATATTTTATCCGGTGAATATGCAAACTATTTTGAGAATCAGTATGGAAAAAGGTTAGAACAGGAGTAGCGTATGAGGGTATTAGTGACAGGGGCAGCCGGACAGCTGGGCCATGATGTCATGGACGAACTGAAAAAGAGAGGCCATGAGGGTATAGGTGTGGATGTACAGGAAATGGACATCACAGACGCCGAAAAAGTACGGCAGGTGGTCACGGAAGCGGATGTGGAAGCGGTGATTCACTGTGCCGCTTACACTGCCGTGGATGCGGCAGAAGACAATGTGGAGCTTTGCAGGAAGATCAATGCAGACGGGACCCGGAATATAGCCGAGGTATGTCGGGATCTTGATCTTAAAATGATGTACATCAGCACAGACTATGTGTTTGACGGACAGGGAGAAAGACCGTGGGAGCCGGATGATGAGAGAAATCCGCTGAACGTATATGGACAGACAAAGTATGAAGGCGAGCTGGTCATCGAAGAATTTCTGGAGCGCTATTTTATTGTGAGGATTGCCTGGGTATTCGGAGTCAACGGGAAAAACTTCATTAAGACGATGCTGAACCTTTCAAAGAATCATGAAAGACTCACGGTTGTAAATGACCAGACGGGATCTCCCACTTATACTTTTGATCTGGCCAGACTCCTCGTGGATATGGCAGAGACAGACAAGTATGGAAGGTATCATGCTACCAACGAAGGGCTGTGTACCTGGTATGAGTTTGCCTGTGAGATATTTAAACAGGCGGGGATCGAGATTGAAGTGGTTCCGGTGGGCAGCAACGAATATCCGGCGAAGGCAAGGAGGCCGGAGAACAGCCGGATGAATAAGGAAAAGCTGACACAAAAGGGTTTTGAAAGGCTGCCTTCATGGCAGGATGCGCTTGCCAGGTATTTAAAAGAAATCGGATATTAGGAGGAACAGATGGGAAAGATTAAGGTTACAGACTGTGATATTGAAGGACTGCATATCATTGAGCCGGCAGTGTTTCCGGATGAGCGGGGATATTTCATGGAGACGTATAACCAAAGGGATTTTGAAGAGGCAGGGCTTGGCATGACCTTTGTACAGGATAATCAGTCCATGTCAGTAAAGGGGGTCCTCAGGGGACTTCATTTTCAGAAACAGTATCCGCAGGGAAAGCTGGTGCGCGTCGTCCGTGGTAAGGTGTTTGATGTGGCGGTGGACCTGAGAAAAGATTCTCAAACTTACGGAAAGTGGTTTGGGGTAGAATTATCCGCAGAGAATAAAAAGCAGTTTTATATTCCGGAAGGGTTTGCCCATGGCTTCCTTGTCCTCTCAGAGGAGGCGGAATTTTGCTATAAGTGTACAGACTTTTACCACCCCGGAGATGAAGGTGGGATCAGGTGGGATGACCCTGACATCGGTATTAAATGGCCGCTTGAAGAGGGTACAGAGCTGGTGATCTCAGAAAAAGATCAAAAATGGTCCGGATTAAAGGACACTTTTAAGTTTTAAAAGATAGCTGTTATTATAGCAGTGTGATAGGAAATATAGAGAAAAATATAGAAAAGCCGGCGTACGGGCTGACTGATATGCTCCCCTTATAGTAGTCAGATCAAATAAAAAACTGTCACGATAAGGAGGAGCATATTTTATGGGACAACATTCCAAATATTCTTTTGAAATGAAACTGTCCGCTGTCACAAAATATCTGGAAGGAAACACTTCGCTAGAAAGCATTGCCCGAAGTTTGGGGACAAAAGTATTGTTTCCATTTTGGTCATGTATTTGTATTTTTCTTTGTTCACAGCATACGGATCGGTAGAGTGCCTTGTGATAACAATATCTTTTGTGATGTCAAAGACTTCACCAGCAGGTAAATTCAACCCGGATAAAATACTGCCATTGTTTTTAGTTGATTTTAAACTGACGACATAGTCGAATAGTTTTTCTTCCACATGAGCAAAAAAATTGTAGTTTTCATAGCCTCTGTCAGCCGTAATGATAACAGGAAACCATTTCGGTAGACGTTCTGTCATAGTAACAACAGCTGCAAGCAGTCTATACCCTTTAAAAAGCTTGACATCTTGTGGAATAGAAGAAAATCTTTTAAAAAGTGTCGAAAAAGCTTCTGGCTTTATCTTTTGGCGTTGCTGAATGAACGCTGAAACAGAAGGAAAGTTGGAATCAAATTGAAAGTATTTGAGAAGTTCCTGTCCCAATGGAGCACTTCCCATAGATAAAATGAGTCTAATTGCTGCGGAAAAACCAAGTTTTCGATGGCGTTTAAAATCCTTTTCTGGATTAAGAACGAAATGTTCAAGTTCATTTCCCTCCATGTCATTAATTTTCTTTGATATATCCGTTTTTTTTGTTATCTTGGCGAAGTTTTTTAAAATTTTGTACTTTTTTGCTGTGATTTGTTTCTCACATTGATTTTTCATTTATAGAGTAGTATAATAATAAAAATCATTAGGAATTATTAAAAATCATTAGAAATGAACAATCAATAAGTGCAGCGGTGATATGTCAATAGGTAATTGATAAAAAATGTGATTGTTTTTTGTCATAAATCCATAAAAATGGACACACCTACCCAAGCCTTGTCGACCAGTTTTTTTAAAATGAGCAGGGCGGACTCATCAGCAGATAGTAAAACTATTCTGCCGAACGATATAGACGATTGTCTTTGAGCAGTGCAAAGACCAACCGCACAAATTTACGGGCAGTTAATGCGAGTGCACGTTTGTGTTGATACCTGTTCACTTCCTTATATTTGGAGTGATAGAAGTTGCTGTACTCCGTGTCGCATCTCACAAGAGACAAGGCGCCTTCACACAGGTAATACTTTAAAAAGCGGTTGCCGGAGCGGATGAGTTTTGTATTCTCCGCCTCGAAGTCACCGGATTGATTCTGAGTCCAGGCAAGTCCTGCATATTTGCCAAGCTGCGCTTGACCTGGGAAACGGTTGATATCTCCGATTTCAGCCATGATGCCGGCTGAGATGACCGGCCCAATGCCGGGGATGGATATCAATACATTTGGCAGGAGTTCCATTTGTGCTTCGATAGCTTTATTGAACTCTTTGATCTGAGCATCCAGCGCCTTTATCGAGGTTATGGATATAGAAAGCACCTGATTTATGGAGTCATTCACCGTCTTGGGTAAACGGTAGGAACTCCTGGCAGCTTTCAGGATGGCTTTGGCTACGGCATCGGGATTGGGAAAGCGGTTCTTTCCTTTTTCCATAATGAAGTCCGTAAGTTCTTGTAAGTCCATCGCCGCCAATGCTTCTGCGGATTCAAACTCTTCGTAGACAGCTAAGGCAGTAGTGCTGAAGGTATCGGAAAATACCTTCTCCTGCGTCATAGTAGAATACTTCTTGAACAGGACATTGATGAATCGCTGTTTTTCTTTTACGAGGTTCTGTACGGCGAAGAAACGAGCCCTTGTAAGGTTCTGAAGGGCTTTATAGCGGTAATCTCCCAGATAGACCTCTTTGTTGATTCTACCAAAGCGCAGGCAGTCAGCAATGACAAAGGAGTCCACATAATCATTCTTTGGCAGGTCGTTATAGGCTTCCTTGAAGTTCTTTACCTGCTTGGGATTGAGGACATGGATCTTCCTGTTAAACGGAGCCAGAGAGGCATCTTCCCTCAGGAAATATACGAGATTGTCTCCATAGACAGATGTAGCTTCAAGACCTATGACGACTGTATCGAGGGAACGGGAAGTGACTGTGGAAAGAATCCATTTTACCATCTGGGATGAGCCATCCTGAGAGTTTGCAACAGAGAAACAGCTATGTTTCGCACCATCAGGGAGCATTAGATAAATGACATTGGATTTGCTGCTGACATCAATACCGACGTAAAGTGGGTTCATGTTATCACCTTCTTTCAATGTTGTATTTGAGTGTTCAATCGGCTTGGTAAAACCCATGATCACGGAGCATCGACACCCTCGCATATAAGAATCCGGTCTGAGATGGGCTGATGCGAACCACACTGCCAGATGGCAGTCCATGTACTCAGACAAACAGCCAGCAGGTTTGAAGCTAACTTCCATGTCAGGGGAACAGACTCACTATGAAGCAACCATTTCTGGTTCAACAGGAGGTAACAGAACTATTACCTGATTGACACAAAGGAACAATTATACCATGGGCTTTACTAAGCCTATTGAACAAATTTTATTTAGTTATCAAAGTACATTTACTGTATCTAAAAGATATTATACGAGGAGGCATAGTAATGAGGAGAGGGACGCAGAGCAGGAAAAAGCACAAATCTGCTTACAAAAAGATTGGTGTACTTTTTTGTGCTTTTCTTTTGCTTATCATGAATATGTACCCAACCTGGGCATGTGATTTTGTTGTCAGCAATTATAACAGCGCTGACATTGAGTCCGTAGAAAAATCGGGAACGGAAACAGATGAAGAGGCATCTCCGGGTGTTTCGGAATCGGAAGATGAAGCTGTAGACACAGAGACACCGCCAGATGTTTCGGAATCAGAAGATGAGGGAGAACTTCCGGATTCCTCTGATGTAGAAGAAAATACGGGAGCTGATGAAGATGTATCTGAACCCGATGAGGGGGGGTACTCCGACACTGATGATGCGCTGGCATCTGGGCAGGATGATGAAAAGGGCAAACGTAAAGTTATGAAAGCCAGCGCGGAAGCTGGCGTATCAGCTGCAGAAAGCGGCTATGTTGTGACAGGCGGCGTTGAAGGCACAGACTACGAAGTTACCAATGCAGGTCAGGGCGGCAAGAATGTGCTGTTAATCAAAACGGGCAAAAGTCTGACCATTAAAAATGCGAATCCAGCTGCAGCCAATGCCATCGGTATTCAAATTGCGCCGAATATTGAAGCGCATGTAACCCTGGCTGGCGTAAATATTCGCAGTTATGCGCCGTTTAATTTGATGACGCCGACAGTATGTTACCTTACTCTGGCAGATGGAACGACAAATACTTTGGATGCGACAGGTTACGCAACTGCAGGGCTGCATTGCGGAGGTGGCTCTACTCTGTATATTGACGATAGTGTGCCAAACTGGGATACATATGGAGATATGGTAACACCGAAGAACGGCATGATCGGCGAGGATGTTACTTTGGCAAACGGCGACCAGTTAAAAGCCGGCGACTCTTTGCGCAGATTAAACAGTACGAATATCGGAAAACTGGTGGCAAGAGGCGGAGCTGCATCTGCCGGAATTGGTACAGGACCTATGGAAAACGGCGGCACCATGGTCTTTAATGGAGGCGACATTGATGCCAGAGGAACTACCGGCAGCGGACTTACTGATGCAGGCGCCGGCATCGGTATGGGAAGCGGAATAAAAAGACCAAGCTCCGGAGGTGACAAGGGCGCAAACGGGGGAACAATGATTTTCAATTCCGCCAAAGTTTATGCAAAGGGCGCTTATCATGCGGCAGGTATTGGAGCCGGATACAGCGCCGGCGCAGAATCACATCCGAAGCAGTGGGGCTCGGACCCGACCGACATAAGGAAAAACGGAACAGGCACCTGCGGTAATATCTTCATCAACGGAGGATATTTACAATCTGTGGGCGGCGCGCACGGAAATGCGTTTGGCGGCGCCTGCGGAACAACAGCTACAGGCAATACCATTAAGGTAACCGGAGGCACATTGCTTCCATATTCAGTAAGCGGCTGGAATGATATCGGCGGCGCCGGCGGAACGGTTATCGTTTCCGGCGGATCCGTAAACGGCGGAAAATTCCAAAGCAGTGACGGGAAAGCCTATGCAGATGATGCAAAGACAACGGAAGTAAAGATGGTTACCATTGATCTTGGTGGTGAAAAGGTTGGCGACCAGCCTCTCGGTGAGCGAGATGATGATATTGAAGAATGGGATTTATCTATCGGCGGCGCAAACTATCCTTACGGCGCGCCAAGTAAAACCGATAAAGGCAAGCTGTATCTATGGTTGCCGGCATCAGCTGCAGGCAAAGAAATCAAGGTTGATTTTGCAATATTCGATGGAACAGACAAGGTTCCGTTTGAACCGTTTTATGTACCGGAAGTAGGCGACGGAAATACTGAGCTGAAGCGATATGTAGATTTTACGCTGCCGGAAGATTATGCGAAGAATCTCGTTAAAAAATATGACGGAAAACCTTTCGGAACATTAGATTTGACAAGCTATAATGACGGAAAAGGTATTTATACAGGGAAAAAAGACAATAAGTACTTACTCGATAACACGAAGATGGAGTATTCCTACCTGCAGTATGATAAGGAAATTGGAGCTGCCATTCCGGATACCGGAGGAGACCAGAGCCTGTCAGATGCAGGATATTATCTGTTGACTGTGACTTCTGGCGAATTTACTAAACCAGGCAGCGATTTTGCTAAGAGTTACTGGGGACATCGTGCAACTGGCTTTGCGGAGATTCAAAAAGTAAATTCAAAAACAACGATTAGCGCGACGAGAGCCGTAGTAGGCACAGAGTCGAGCAACACGATCGAGATTGTTGCGGACATTGTCAGCGCTGATGATACTGCTGTAACTTGTGGATATCCAACCGGCGAAGCGCAGTTTTATATTGACGGAAAGCCGTTAGGAAAACCGGTTAAGTTAGATCCTGACAGCAAAGACAATCCGGCTGAGATGACGGTTTCCCAAGAGAAAAAAGAAGACGAACGCAATCACACGGTGATAACCTATCATTATGTACCAAGCGCGGACGACTCCTGGATTCTGGATCCTATCGCAGGCAATAAACATAAAATCGAAATAAAGTATACACCTGACAAGAACTATTATGAAAGCAAAGCGTCAGCATCGCCGGATATTGTTATCGTTCCGATTGACAATGCAAACTTTAAGGTAGAAGATGCAACTGATAAAGCGGCGAAAGTACAGATTCAGGATAAAGATACTTTAACCAAGAATTTTGATGATTTACTTGCGCATAAAGACGGCTATTACTACTTCCCGCTGGATATTACAACAGACAGTAAAGCGCCGTTTGAGTTTAGTTTTGTCAAAGGAGACAAGAACCTTGCGGAAATTATAGAAGAAAAGCAGCTGGACGGCAGCAAGCTGTACTATGTGAAAGTAAAGGGCAGCGGTACTGTAGACATTCAAGTGAAACAGCCTGCAACCAGCGCATATAAGGAAAGCAAACTGACTTTCACCTTAAAAGTCCCTCTTTACCATGGAAGCCCTGTGCCGGAAACTACAAAGAAAGCTGTGAATCTGTATTATCCGGACAAACCGGTAAAAGCCGGGGACACCATCAAGTATACGATTTCTACAACTAATAAAAAAATCGGTACAGTCTGGACGAATGTTATCGTATGGGATAAACTTCCGGAAATGCTGGAACTGCAGAAGGGCACCATCAAGTTACATAAGCCTGACGGCACAATCCAGATGATCCCGGACAACTATTTTGATGAAACCACCAGAATCCTAAAAGTACCTGCTGCAGATCAGGTTATGGGCGGTGAAGTTTATCAGGTAACCTTCCTGGCAAAAGTAGCAGACAGCTATACAGACGCGCAGAAAAACGAACTCAAGAATATCGCAACCGCATCCGGTTATGAATACAGTGGTGATCCGGATGATCCGGATGAAGTAAAACCGGGAGATTTTGATCCGGAGGATTATGACAAGCCGACGGGAACACCGGATGTCACGACAGGAATTACACCGGGAGATGATATCGAGGGCAAGCCGGGAAATCCCGCATATCCGGACGACGATGATAAAGACTATCCGGGACAGGGAACGCCAAGCGCGCCGTCACTGCCTGAAGAAATCGTTCCGGAAAGCCCGACCGAAGCAGATCTTACGCTTGTAAAAAATGCTGAAAATACTACAAGAAAGTCAGGAAAAGCAAGACCTGGTGATGTAATCAAGTACACGATTACAATCAGGAATACAATGCTGGGCAGCGTGTGGTATAATGCGGCAATTGTCGATCCGCTTCCGGCAGGGCTGGAACTGGATTCTACACAGCCGATTACTGTCATGAGAGATGGAAAAACAGTAAAAGAACTGCATAATGATACCGGAAAAAGAAATGATGGTTATGACGATAAAGAAAAGACGGTCGGTGTTTATGTAGGTGATCTTTACGGCGCTGAAAGTGCAACGGTAGAGTTTTATGCAATCGTAGGCACGGGAGAAGTGAAGAATATTGCAAAAGCATCCGGATTAACACCGGACGAAAAAGAAAAAACAGATACGCCTAAGGATCCGGGAACTCCAAAGGAGCCGGTAGATCAAGATCATCCAAACGATGGTGAATTAAAGCCTGAATCCAAACCGGTATCGCCGGAAAAACCGACTATACCGATTTTCCCGGAAGATCCAGACAATCCGGATAACCCGGACGATCCTGATAGTCCAGACAACCCGGACAAACCAACGGGACCACAGGGCGGCATCAATATTGACACAGATGGTGACGGCATTCCGGACATTAACATCGACATAGACGGTGACGGCGTTCCGGATATCAACATTGATACAGATGGTCACAGAAAAGCAGATATCAACATTGATACAGACGGTGACGGTATTGCGGACACCAATATTGATACCAATGGCAACTGGATTGCAGACGCCAACATTGTACAGACCTCTGACAGAAATAATTTGTTAGGATATGTATTGTTACTGGTTGGTACAGCTGGCGCTCTGATTGCAGTTTTGAAAAGGCGGAAATGTTAAAAATCAGTTAATTTGTTTTTATGAGAAAGCGGCCCTACTTTTGGTCAATGTCATTAAGTAAACTACTCTCAAAAAAACAAAAAACGGATATATCAAAGAAAAGGGTATGTCCGTTTTTTTAATATATTTTTTTCTAAATCACTTGACAAATTAAGGCTCATATGCGGCGCAGCCCTTAGATGAGGAGGTGCTAAATATGAATACATATGCCCAAGATTTGAAGAAGACATTGCTTTCACTAATTAATGACATGGAGGGAAATGAACTTGAACATTTCGTTCTTAATCCAGAAGGTGAAGTCTTTGACATCACAAAAGATATTGTTATCACAAGGCACTCTACCGATCCGTATGCTGTGAACAAAGAAAAATACAAATACATGACCAAACAGGCAGGATTTGACTTTATTCCCAGCAGCAAGTACCCTGACTATGAAATGTCTATCCGTTTTTTGTTTTTTTGAGAGCAGTTTGCTTAATGCCACCTTAACTTAATGACATTGCATAGTATACTGCCTCCTTTTTTCTCTGTTTAACAGAGGTAAAGTTTTACATAACGAACTTTCTCTTGAAAAAAGGCATAGACTAAAGGAAAGAAGTGAATACAAAAGTTGACTTTTTCCATAGAAAAATGTACGATTAATTTCGGATGTCTTATATTGACAAGGTTTAAAATTGAGTTTATACTATTTCATATAATACATACCAAAAAAGTATGAAATGTAGAAGGGACATAAAATGGATTGGTTATTTATAGAACGAAACATACCTCTCTATATAGAGGCAATGAAACTAACGCTGGGAATCGGAGCCCTGGGCGTCGTGCTGTCAGTGGTGATCGGATTCTTATGTTCTATGGTCCGTTATTATAGAGTTCCTGTGCTGAACAGGATTGTAGGAATTTATATAGAGCTTTCCAGAAATACGCCTCTGCTGATCCAGCTGTTTTTTCTGTACTATGGACTGCCCAAGATCGGAATTAAATTAAATGCGTTTGTCATCGCTGTGATCGGACTGACGTTTCTCGGTGCCAGCTATATGTCAGAAGCTTTCCGCGGAGGGCTGGAGGCAGTCAATAAGATCCAGGAAGAATCCGGTCTGAGCATCGGGCTCACAAAGCCTCAGCTGATGCGTTATATTATACTGCCGCAGGCTTTGGCTATTGCCATGCCGTCGGTGGGGGCCAATGTGATCTTTCTTCTGAAGGAGACCTCGGTGTTCAGTGCGATTGCTCTTGCGGACCTGATGTTTGTAGCCAAAGACTTGATTGGCATGTATTATAAAACAAATGAAGCGCTGTTTATGCTCGTTGTTGCATATTTAATTATTTTGCTTCCAATTTCGGTTATTTTCAGTGTGTTAGAAAGGAAGGCTCGGTATGCTGGCTTCGGGAATTAATATTTTATTTGAAGGACAAAATATGGCACGGCTCATGTCCGGTTTGGCTGTGACCATTAAGATTGCCCTGGTGGCCGTCGTGCTTTCATTGATATTCGGGGTGATATTCGGGATCATCATGACCTCAAAGAATCTAATCGTCAAGGCGGTCTGCCGGCTTTATCTGGAGGCTATCCGCATTATTCCGATTCTGGTGTGGCTGTTCTTATTTTACTTCGGACTTACAAGGGCTATGGGCATCCATCTGGAAGGTGAGTTTATTTCTATTGTAGTGTTCACCATGTGGGGAACTGCGGAGATGGGAGACATTGTGCGGGGAGCCGTGACTTCCATGCCGAGGCATCAGACGGAGAGCGGCCTGTCCCTGGGACTTACGAAACTGCAGATCTACCGCTACATTTTAGTTCCGCAGACTGTAAGAAGAGTCCTTCCCGGTGCGATTAATCTTGCCACAAGGATGGTAAAAACGACATCGCTTGTCGTGATCATCGGTGTGGTGGAGGTGCTGAAAGTCGGACAGCAGATTATTGAGGGAGGTATTTTAAATACTCCTGCGGCACCGCTCTGGGTCTATGGATTTATATTTTTCTTATACTTCATCCTCTGCTATCCGATTTCCATCGTGGCTAAGAGGCTGGAAGCAAAATGGCAAAGTTAGGAGTTAGCAAATGGGAAATGAGTTATTGAAGATCAGTCATCTGAAAAAAGCATTTGGGGAGACAGAGGTATTAAAAGATATCTCTTTTGATATAAATAAGGGAGAGGTAGTTGTTATTCTGGGGCCTTCCGGATGCGGAAAGAGTACACTGCTTCGCTGTATCAACGGACTGGAAGAATTTCAGGGCGGAGAGATCAGCCTGGACGGGCAGAGCCTTTCGGACGGGAAAGTGCCGTGGCATCTGATCCGCCAGAAGATCGGCATGGTATTTCAAAGTTATGATCTTTTTCCCCACATGACCATTCTGGACAATATCCTTCTCGGTCCTACGAAAGCACAGAAAAGAGACCCGAAAGAGGTAAAAGAGATGGCGGTTGCCCTGCTCAAGAGAGTCGGACTGGAAGAGAAGAAGGATGCCTACCCGAGACAGCTGTCCGGCGGACAGAAGCAGAGAGTGGCAATCGTCAGATCTCTCTGTATGAATCCGGAGATCATGCTGTTTGACGAGGTGACAGCAGCGTTAGATCCGGAGATGGTAAGGGAAGTTCTCGACGTTATGCTGGAACTGGCAAAACAGGGGATGACCATGGCGATCGTGACCCATGAGATGCAGTTTGCGAAGGCTGTGGCTGACCGGGTGATCTTCATTGACGAGGGACGCATTGTGGAGGAAAATACTCCGAAAGAGTTCTTTGAACATCCGCAGACAGAACGGGCAAAGAAGTTTTTAAACATGTTTAATTTTGAGGAGATGAAAAAAGATGAAGAAATTTAGCAGAATCTTAGTAGTACTGGCAGTTCTCAGCATGGCTATAGGGCTGATGACGGGCTGCGGAAACAAAAAATCAGAAAAAAGTGATAATCAGTCTTCTGTAGAACAGATCAAGAAGAACGGTAAGATCAAGGTCGGTGTATTCAGTGATAAACCTCCGTTCGGATATGTAGATAAAAACGGAAAGAATCAGGGATACGATGTTGTACTTGCCCACCGTCTCGCAAAAGATCTGCTTGGAGATGAAAACAAGGTGGAATTTGTGCTGGTAGAAGCGGCGAGCCGCGTGGAATTCTTACAGAGCAACAAGGTAGATGTGATCCTTGCCAACTTTACGGTCACTGACGAGAGAAAGGAAGTCGTGGATTATGCACTTCCATATATGAAAGTTTCTCTCGGTGTGGTTTCTCCGAACGGAAAAGTTATTACCGATGTAAAACAGTTAAAAGGAAAGAAGCTGATCGTTAATAAGGGAACGACTGCCGAAACTTATTTCACACAGAAGTATCCGGATATTGAACTTTTAAAATATGATCAGAACACAGAAGCTTTCAATGCATTGAAGGACGGCAGAGGAGCTGCTCTGGCACATGACAATACACTGGTATATGCATGGGCAAGGGAGAACAAAGGGTTTACCACAGGGATCAAATCTCTCGGCGAGCATGACTTTATCGCACCGGCTGTCAAAAAGGGAAATGATGACCTGAAAGGCTGGATCGATGATGAGATCACCAAGCTTACAAAGGAAGGATTCTTTGAGAAGGATTATAAGAAGACTCTGCTTCCGGTATACGGAAAGACAGTTGAGGCCGACACAGTGATCATGAATGAAAAAGAATTAAAAGAATATAAGTAAGACAAAAACCGATCAGGGAACTCCAGGGAGTATACCGATCGGTTTTTTTTGTATAGCAGCGACAGACTTGAATTACAAATGTAAAATATTGACAAACAAGTGTTGGAAGGTTATAATAAAATAAAAAACAAGGAGGATGTCATGCTAAAGTTAGAGATCAAATTGGACGAATCCAAAATTAAGTCGGAACATAAATATGATGCATACAGTATATATCGAACACTGGAGAAAAGTTTTTTAAAACATGATATACCCATGATTCAAGAGTGCGATGGTACACTAGTTTTTCGTGGCAAAGGCCATCCGAGCGACTATGGTGCTTTTGGAGGAATCATCCCTCGGCTGAAAGAAAAAGATTGGTTTATGGATTATGTAATAAAATGGATGTGGTATAACAGTGATGATGGTGCGGATGAAGAAGACTATTCGGTGGAGGATGTACTGTATTTTTATACAAAAAGGGATAGTGTTGCATAATGCCATCTGGAGAAAAGAAATATTATAAAGCAATTTATTTTGACCTTAAAATGAAAGCTTTAGAGAAACATTTCTCCGCAAAAAATCCACAAAAAGCCTACCGAAAAATTAGGAAATTTTTTCTGAGACAGAAATTTACGCATGCACAACAATCAGGCTACCACTCTACGTTTAAAACAACAGACTTATATATTTTTGATTTGATTTATACAATGAAAGGGGAATTTCCCTGGCTTTGTTTTTGCGCAGGCCGTTTTGAAGTTACAAATGTAGGTGAGCACTATAATCTGATGGAGGTATTTGCGGAAGAGGCGATGGAACTAAAGGTTACTCAATAAATTTCAAAAAACCAGTTGACGTTTTCGGCACCGTATGATATATTACTACAAGTATCACTGCCGAAGACAGCAGGCGCCGAATGGCGTAACGTAGAACGGCCTGCCGAGGATGATGATTAGTATTGAGCTAATTGTGCCCTTTGTCTTTGCGGACAAAGGGCTTTTCTTATTCTTATAGAAAATTCTGCGGAATTTGGATCCAAGCGGCGGTACACTAAAATAAATCAAGGAGGTGCACCATTCATCATGGCAAAAGTAGAATTAAAACAACCTATCGTTAACGAAATCAAAGAATTGCTTACAGATGCTCAGTCAGCAGTTTTAGTTTCTTACCGCGGTATCTCTGTAGAAGAAGATACAGCAATGCGTAAGGAATTAAGAGAAGCAGGTGTAGAGTACAAGGTATACAAAAATACAATGATTCGTTTTGCGGTAAAAGATACGGAATTCGAACCGTTGACTGCTGACCTTACCGGACCGACTGCGATGGCTGTTTCCAAAACAGACGCAACTGCACCGGCAAGGATCTTGGCAAAATACGCAAAGAACATTGAAGTATTCAACCTGAAATCTGCAGTTGTAGAAGGAACATTCTACGACAAAGACGGCGTACAGGTTATCGCAAGCATTCCGTCAAGAGACGAATTACTTGCGAAATTCCTCGGAAGCATTCAGTCTCCGATTACCAACTTTGCTCGTGTTATTAAACAGATCGCAGAGAAAGACGGAGAAGCTCCGGCAGAAGAAGCAACAGAAGCTGCTGAATAATCGACGGTTTACATTAAATTAATTATTAGGAGGAAATAAAAATGACAACTCAGGAAATCATTGAAGTTATTAAAGGTTTATCAGTATTAGAATTAAATGAATTAGTAAAAGCATGCGAAGAAGAATTCGGTGTATCTGCAGCAGCAGGTGTTGTAGTAGCAGCAGGCGGAGCAGCAGACGGTGCAGCAGCTGAAGAAAAAGATGAGTTCGACGTAGAGCTTACAGAGATCGGCGGAGCTAAGGTTAAAGTTATCAAAGTCGTTCGTGAAGTAACTGGCTTAGGATTAAAAGAAGCAAAAGAATTAGTTGACGGAGCTCCTAAAGTGATCAAAGAAGCTGCATCTAAAGCAGAAGCAGAAGATATCAAAGCTAAATTAGAGGGCGAAGGGGCAAAAGTAACTTTAAAATAGTTCTTTGTTCAATATCTAATGTAAGAAAACTTCATGAAAGAATCGGACTGGTTTGGCCAGCCGATTCTTTTTGCGTCTATTGAAATTTGTGCTTGACATGGCATAGACACTGTGGTATTATTAGGCGATGCTTTAATATGGGATTGTATGCCCATAGCCAAGCCTTTTTTTCGTTATATAAATTGTGAGAGATTCGCACAATCAGAAGTAGTATATAAACCATGTAGAAATCAAGAGGTGAACACGTCCATGGAAAAAAACAGAATTCAACCAATGAAATCGGGTACGAGCATAAGGATGAGTTATGCGAGACAAGATGACGTCTTGGAAGTACCGAACCTTATTGAAATTCAAAAGGACTCTTACAACTGGTTCTTGGGGGAAGGACTCAAAGAGGTATTTGAGGACATTTCTCCAATTGGGGATTACAGCGATCAGCTTAGCCTGGAATTCATCGATTTTAAGCTGTGCAGGGATGATATCAAGTATTCCATCGAAGAGTGTAAGGAGAGGGATGCCACATATGCCGCTCCGATGAAGGTGAAAGTAAGACTTCATAATAAGGAAACGGATGAAATCAAACAGCACGACATTTTCATGGGCGACTTACCTTTGATGACAGATACAGGTACATTTGTGATCAACGGAGCGGAACGTGTTATTGTCAGTCAGCTGGTGCGTTCTCCTGGTATCTACTATGGAATTGCCCATGATAAAATTGGTAAAAAATTGTACTCTGCGACCGTGATCCCAAACCGCGGTGCATGGCTTGAGTACGAGACAGACTCCAATGACATTTTCAATGTGCGTGTGGACCGTACAAGGAAAGTGCCGATCACCGTATTGATCCGTGCTCTCGGAATCGGAACCAATGCAGAGATCAAAGAATTATTCGGAGAAGAGCCGAAGATTCTTGCGAGTATGGAGAAAGATCCGTCTGACAACTATGAGGACGGTTTATTAGAGTTATACAAAAAGATCCGTCCGGGTGAGCCTTTGTCTGTGGACAGTGCAGAGAGCCTGATCAACAGCATGTTCTTTGACCCGAGACGCTATGATCTGGCAAAAGTAGGACGCTACAAGTTCAATAAAAAGCTGGCATTCAGGAACCGCATCACAGGCCATATGTTGGCAGAGGATGTGATCGATACTTCCACAGGGGAGATCCTTGCGGAAGCGGGAACAGAAGTTACGCTGGAACTGGCGGATAAGATCCAGAATGCCGCTGTTCAGAGTGTGCTGATCCAGACCGAATTCGGCAATACAAAAGTATTATCTAATATGACCGTAAACCTGGCCGAATATGTAGACTTTGATCCGGAAGAACTTGGCATCCACGAGAATGTATTTTACCCTGTGCTGGAGAAGATTCTGGCAGAAGGTTTAAGCGGTGACGAATTAAAAGCGGCAGTGAAAAAGAACATTCACGACCTGATTCCGAAACACATTACAAAGGAAGATATTTTAGCTTCTATTAACTATAATATGCATCTGGAATACGGCATCGGAAACCATGATGATATTGACCACTTAGGCAACCGCCGTATCAGAGCGGTGGGAGAACTGCTGCAGAACCAGTACCGAATCGGTCTTTCCAGGCTGGAAAGAGTTGTCCGAGAGAGAATGACGACCCAGGATATCGAGACCATCACACCTCAGTCTCTGATCAATATTAAACCGGTGACCGCGGCAGTGAAGGAGTTCTTCGGAAGCTCCCAGCTTTCTCAGTTCATGGATCACAACAATCCGCTGTCTGAGCTGACACATAAGCGTCGTCTGTCTGCATTGGGTCCTGGAGGATTGTCCAGAGACCGTGCAGGATTCGAGGTGCGTGACGTACACTACTCCCATTATGGAAGAATGTGTCCGATCGAGACCCCGGAAGGTCCGAACATCGGTCTGATCAACTCTCTGGCGACCTATGCAAGGATCAACGAGTATGGATTTATTGAGGCTCCATATCGTGTATTGGATAAGACGGATCCTGAGAATCCGGTCGTTACGGACAATGTTGTATACCTTACCGCGGATGAAGAAGATAATTTTGTTGTAGCTCAGGCGAATGAGCCTCTGGATGAGGACGGACATTTCGTTCACGCCCATGTATCCGGCCGTTTCCGCGAAGATACTTCAGAATTCGATAAAGCAAATCTGGATCTGATGGATGTATCCCCTAAGATGGTATTCTCAGTGGCTACGTCAATGATCCCGTTCCTTGAAAATGACGATGCGAACCGTGCGCTGATGGGGTCCAACATGCAGCGTCAGGCTGTTCCGCTGCTCTCTACAGAGGCACCTGTGGTGGGAACCGGTATGGAGTCCAAGGCTGCCTTTGACTCCGGCGTATGTATCGTGGCCAAGAACGACGGAGTGGTAGAGAAATCCACCAGCACAAAAATCATTGTGCGCAGAGACTCCGACGGCGGCAAAGACATTTACAATGTAATCAAATTTGCAAGGAGCAACCAGGGGAACTGTATGAACCAGCGTCCGATCGTTTTCGAGGGGGACCGTGTGAAAAAGGATGATATCCTGGCAGACGGAGCGTCCACAAAGAGCGGAGAGATGGCTCTTGGCAAAAACCCTCTGATTGGATTTATGACCTGGGAAGGTTATAACTACGAGGATGCCGTCCTGTTAAGCGAGCGCCTGGTACAGGAAGATGTGTATACTTCTGTTCACATCGAAGAGTATGAGGCAGAAGCCCGTGATACGAAACTTGGACAAGAAGAGATCACAAGGGACCTGGCAGGCTTAAGCGAAGACGTATTAAAAGACCTGGATGAAAACGGTATTATCCGTATCGGAGCAGAAGTCCGTGCGGGAGACATCTTAGTCGGAAAAGTAACTCCGAAGGGAGAGACAGAACTGACGGCGGAGGAACGCCTGCTCCGTGCCATCTTCGGTGAGAAGGCAAGGGAAGTCAGAGACACCTCTTTAAGGGTTCCTCACGGAGCTTACGGTGTCGTTATGGATACCAAGATCTTTACAAGAGAAAACGGAGACGAACTGCCTCCTGGAGTAAATAAAACAGTCCGTGTCTATATCGCACAGAAGAGAAAGATTTCTGTGGGAGATAAGATGGCCGGCCGTCACGGTAACAAGGGTGTTATTTCCCGTATCCTTCCGGTGGAGGATATGCCGTACCTTCCGAACGGACGTCCGCTGGATATCGTGTTGAACCCGCTGGGTGTGCCATCACGTATGAACATCGGGCAGGTGCTGGAGATCCATCTGTCCCTTGCGGCAAAAGTATTAGGATTTAACGTTGCAACTCCGGTATTCAACGGAGCTGACGAGGATGATATTGCTGTCACACTGGAAATGGCCAATGATTTTGCCAACACCAGCTGGGAAGATTTCGAGGCGAAATGGAAAGACCGCGTTGACGATAAAGTGATTGAATATTTAAGAGAAAATCAGGATCACAAAAAGGATTGGGAAGGCGTGCCGTTCGACAGAACCGGAAAAGTAAGGCTGAGAGACGGACGTACCGGTGAAGAGTTTGACAGCCCTGTTACGATCGGATTCATGCACTACCTGAAACTCCACCATTTGGTTGATGATAAGATCCATGCACGATCAACAGGACCGTACTCTCTGGTTACTCAGCAGCCGCTGGGAGGTAAGGCGCAGTTCGGCGGACAGCGCTTCGGAGAGATGGAAGTTTGGGCCCTGGAAGCATATGGGGCATCCTATACACTGCAGGAGATCCTGACAGTGAAATCCGATGATGTCATCGGACGTGTGAAGACATACGAAGCGATCATCAAAGGCGATAACATTCCTGAGCCGGGTATTCCGGAATCCTTCAAGGTATTGCTGAAAGAATTTCAGTCTCTGGCATTAGATGTCAAGGTACTCGATGAAAATGCGGAGGAAGTCGAGATCAAGGAAAATGTAGACCTGGCTGACACCAACCAGGATCTGAAACCGATGATCGAAGGCGACAGCGTATTTAATAATTATGAAGAAAACGAAGATTCCCTGGGAGCTTTAGGATTTAAAGAGGGGAACTTTGAAGATGGCGAAGACACTACTATTTCATAGAAGTGCAGATATAAGGAAGGAGCAACCTTAATGATAGGATCAAGCAACGAATATTCAAATCATAAAATTGCCTTTGATGCAATTAAGATCGGGTTGGCTTCCCCGGAAAAGATCCGAGAGTGGTCCAGGGGAGAAGTAAAAAAACCTGAAACCATCAATTATCGTACCTTGAAGCCTGAGAAAGACGGTCTTTTCTGTGAGAAGATATTCGGGCCGAGCAAAGACTGGGAGTGCCACTGCGGTAAATATAAAAAAATCAGATATAAAGGTGTTGTCTGTGACCGATGCGGCGTTGAGGTGACAAAAGCCAATGTGCGCCGTGAGCGTATGGGACACATCGAACTGGCAGCTCCGGTTTCCCATATCTGGTACTTCAAAGGGATTCCGAGCCGCATGGGGCTGATCTTGGATATTTCTCCGAGAAGTCTCGAAAAAGTATTGTATTTCGCCTGCTATATCGTGTTGGACGCAGGAGAGACGGACCTGGCTTATAAACAAGTATTGACAGAAAAAGAATACAGGGATGCCTATGATAAATACGGCAATTCTTTCCGCGTGGGAATGGGAGCCGAATCCATCAAAGAACTGCTGGAAGCCATAGATCTTTCAGCAGAGGCAAAATCCCTGAAAGATGAATTTAAGACTGCCACAGGACAGAAAAGGGCAAGAATCGTAAAACGCCTGGAAGTCGTAGAAGCATTCTTAAACTCAGAAAACAATCCTGAGTGGATGATCCTGGACGTTGTCCCTGTCATTCCTCCGGATATCCGTCCGATGGTACAGCTGGACGGAGGACGTTTTGCAACATCTGACTTGAATGATCTGTACAGAAGAATCATCAACCGCAACAACCGTCTGAAACGTCTGCTGGAACTCGGAGCTCCGGATATCATTGTGAGAAATGAGAAACGTATGCTTCAGGAAGCGGTAGACGCATTGATCGATAACGGCCGCCGCGGACGTCCGGTCACAGGACCTGGAAACCGTGCGCTGAAATCCCTTTCCGATATGCTGAAAGGTAAACAGGGGCGTTTCCGCCAGAACCTGCTCGGAAAACGTGTTGACTACTCAGGACGTTCTGTTATCGTCGTCGGGCCGGAACTGAAAATTTACCAGTGCGGTCTTCCGAAAGAGATGGCCATCGAGCTGTTTAAACCGTTTGTAATGAAAGAGCTGGTGGAGAGAAAACTTTCCCATAATATAAAATCTGCCAAGAAGATGGTAGAGAAGCTCCAGCCGGAGGTTTGGGATGTGCTGGAAGATGTCATCAAAGAACATCCGGTTATGCTGAACCGTGCACCGACACTGCACAGACTTGGTATCCAGGCGTTTGAGCCGATCCTTGTAGAAGGTAAGGCAATTAAGCTGCATCCGTTGGTATGTACCGCTTACAATGCCGATTTCGACGGTGACCAGATGGCTGTCCATCTGCCTCTGTCCGTGGAAGCACAGGCTGAGTGCCGTTTCCTTCTGCTTTCACCGAACAATCTGCTGAAACCTTCCGACGGAGGTCCGGTAGCCGTTCCTTCACAGGATATGGTTCTCGGTATTTACTATCTGACTCTGGAAAAAGAGGGAGATAAGGGAGAAGGCAAATACTTTAAATCAGAAAATGAGGCATTTCTTGCCTACGAGAATAAAGCTATTACCCTGCACGCAAGGATCAATGTAAGGCGTACAAAGGTTGACAAAGACGGAAATAAGATTTCCAAGGTCGTACAGTGTACACTCGGAAGAATTTTATTTAACGAGATCATCATGCAGGATCTGGGATTTGTAGACAGATCCAATCCGGAAAACGCACTGGATTTAGAGATCGACTTCCATGTAGGAAAGAAACAGTTAAAACAGATCCTCGACAAATGTATCAATATCCACGGCGCTACAAAGACGGCCGAAGTGCTTGACGATATCAAGGCACTGGGATACAAATACTCTACAAGAGGAGCCCTGACCGTTTCTATTTCAGACATGACAGTGCCGGAAGAGAAAAAGGAAATTCTTGCAGGAGCACAGGATCAGGCTGAGTTCATCAACAATCAGTTCAAACGCGGTCTCATGACAGAAGAAGAGCGCTACAAAGCGGTTGTCAAGACATGGTTTGACGCCGATGATGTCCTGACTGACAAACTGATCACAGGATTAGATAAATATAACAATATTTTCATGATGGCCGATTCCGGAGCCCGTGGTTCCAATCAGCAGATCAAACAGCTGGCCGGTATGCGTGGGCTGATGGCCGATACGTCAGGACGTACCATCGAACTGCCGATCAAGTCTAATTTCCGTGAAGGTCTGGACGTACTGGAATACTTTATCTCCGCTCATGGTGCGAGAAAGGGACTTTCCGATACGGCCTTAAGAACTGCCGATTCAGGTTATCTGACAAGACGTCTTGTAGACGTATCGCAGGATCTGATCATCAGGGAAGCAGACTGTGGACTGGATGCGGACGGACAGATTCCGGGCATGTATGTGGAGGCGTTCATGGACGGACAGGAAGTCATCGAAAGTCTTCAGGACCGAATCACAGGGCGTTATGCCGCAGAAGAGATCAAACATCCTGAGACAGGAGAAGTTCTTGTAAAGTCAAATCACATGATCACTCCGAGAAGGGCCAAGACCGTTATCGATGCAGGTCTTACAAAGGTCAAGATCAGGACGATGCTGACCTGTCAGTCACAGGTGGGATGCTGTGCAAAATGCTACGGTTCCAACATGGCTACCGGTCAGGCGGTACAGGTGGGAGAGGCAGTCGGTATCATCGCGGCTCAGTCCATCGGTGAGCCTGGTACACAGCTGACCATGCGTACGTTCCATGCCGGAGGAGTTGCAGGTGATGATATCACACAGGGTCTTCCGCGTATCGAAGAGCTCTTCGAGGCAAGAAAGCCGAAAGGTCTTGCCATCATCTCTGAGTTTGCAGGAAAAGTGCAGATCAAAGATACGAAGAAGAAGCGGGAAGTTGTCATCACCAACAAAGAAACCGGAGATATGAAGGCTTATCTGATTCCTTACGGTTCCAGGCTGAAAGTCATGGAAGGACAGGAAGTGGAAGCCGGAGACGAGCTGACCGAAGGTTCCGTCAATCCGCATGACATCTTAAAGATTAAAGGTATCCGCGCTGTTCAGGATTACATGATCCGTGAAGTGCAGAGAGTATACCGTCTGCAGGGTGTAGATATCAACGACAAGCACGTAGAAGTCATCGTCCGCCAGATGCTGAAGAAAGTCCGCATCGAAGAAGGTGGAGACAGCGACTACCTGCCTGGCGCCATGATTGACGTGCTGGAATTTGAAAAGACAAACAGGGAGCTGGAAGAGAGAAACTTAGAGACTGCGAAGGCAGAACAGATTATCCTCGGTATTACCAAGGCATCTCTTGCCACAGACTCTTTCTTATCCGCAGCGTCATTCCAGGAGACCACGAAAGTACTCACCGATGCGGCTATCAAAGGAAAGGTCGATCCATTGGTCGGATTGAAGGAAAATGTTATCCTCGGAAAACTGATCCCGGCAGGAACCGGAATGAAACGGTACCGCAATGTAAAAATTAACACAGAGGAAGAAGAACTGACACTCGAAGACGAAATCGATTTCGAATAAGGTCTTAAAAGCTCCCGTCCCTGCACTTTGCAGGGACGGGAGCTTTCTGAATAAAGAATAACTATTTTGTAAAAATAAAAAGCCTTACGGATTTTCAGAGAAGTAAACTGAAAATCCGTAAGGCTTTTTTGTATTAATATTTTCATTTCTTAATTGTTTTTGGATTTACTCGGTCTTGTTTTGGCTTTCCAGCCTGATTTTACTCAAATAGCGATAAATGCTGGCCGGAGAGCAGGATAGTTTTTGTGCAATAATGGGGACTACACCCTTAAGCATAAAAAGGCCTTTCTCATCCAGGAGCTGAAGAATCTTTAATTTTTCTGTCTGAGTCAATCGGTCTGCAGGAACCTGCAAGGTGTTTACGACCGATAATAACGCATCTTCAGTAGCGGCAGAGATACTGTTATAAAAAGTTTCCTGTTCGCTATCTCCGTTATCCGAGGCTAACGGAGTTGTATTGATGGCGATATTTTGGGTGACGTACTTATTGGGATGGCATAAAGCAAAGACTTGTTCGGAAATATCCCGGAAGCGGCTATCATCAAAGTTAATGCACAGCAATCCTATCAGTTTACCTTGACCGTCTTTGATATACAAGGTAGAACAGCGCAGGATTTTGCCATTAGCAGACTGACCCCTGTAATTCAACTTCCAGTCTTGAGTTGTATAGGATTTTTCTGCAATTGTCTGCATTGCCATATTGGTCAAGGGGGCATCCATATCACGACCGCTGATGTGTTTATTGGCGATAGCTATAATGGCAGGCTGCTTGAGTGTCAAATCATGAAGTACAATTTCATAATCGGGACCCAGAGTATTCCCTAAAAATTTGACCAATGGTATATAGTGGCGAAGGATATCGTTTGTCATTTATTTCACTTCCTAGCGTTCATTAAATTGTAGTCATTATACCATTTCTGCGAAGGAGAGGCAATAAAAAATTCTCAATAATAATAAAGTTAGAACGATGATAGTTGTCCAAACGAGGGGAATTTGCACAAATTTTGTGAAAAAAACAAAGAAAAATATAATAATGTGACAAAAAATCTTGACAATAAAATATTATACTGATAATATTTTATTATAATTAAGGAGGTGACATATGAAACGGGTTATTAGTACAAACAAAGCACCTGCAGCCATTGGACCATATTCACAGTGCATTGCAGCAGGAGGAATCGTAATTACGTCCGGTCAATTACCGATTGATCCAGATACCGGTACATTTCCTCAAGGCATTGAAGCACAGACCAGACAATCTCTGATGAATTGTAAAAATGTTCTGGAAGCAGCCGGTGTTTCTATGGATCATGTAATTAAGACAACAGTTTTTCTCAGTGATATGAATCATTTTGCAGTTTTCAACACTGTGTATGCAGATTTTTTTGCAAATAGCTGTCCGGCTCGCAGTGCTGTGGAAGTTGCCAGGCTGCCTAAGGATGCATTGGTAGAGATTGAATGTATTGCCATAGGATAAAGACCAAGTTACAGTTGATTGAATAATTTTTTATAAAAATGGAGGTAAGAGTATTATGATGAAATCCACTATGAATGAGTATCCTTTGAACGTTCCTTCTCCAAGTCATTACAGTTTTGCAGTTCGGGATATCCCGAGTGTGACAGTAGAACAGCGGGAACGTGCACTGAAAGCTACCCATTACAACGAGTTTGCATTTCCGGCAGGTATGCTGACGATTGATATGCTGTCCGATTCAGGAACGACAGCAATGACAAATCAGCAGTGGGCATCCTTGTTTCTGGGGGATGAGGCTTATGGGCGTAATACAGGATATTATGTCTTGCTGGATACCTTCCGTGATATTTTTGAGCGCGGGGGTGAAAAGAACTGGAAGAGATCCATTGATTTAGTCCGCACAGATTGCAGGGACGTCGAAAAGATGATGGATGAGTTGTATCTGTGCGAATATGAAGGAGGCCTGTTTAACGGTGGTGCTGCACAGATGGAACGTCCTAATACTTTTATTATTCAGCAGGGCCGTGCAGCAGAATCTGTTCTGATGGAGATCGTAAAAAAGATTTTGGCTCAGCGCTATCCCGCAAAAGTTTTCACTATCCCGTCGAATGGTCACTTTGACACTACTGAAGGAAACATAAAGCAGATGGGTTCAATTCCTCGAAATTTATACAATAAGGAGCTGTTGTATGAGATTCCGGAAGGTGGAAAGTATGATAAGAATCCATTTAAGGGAAATATGGACATCGAGAAGTTGGAGCAGCTGATCCAAATCTGTGGACCTGAAAATGTACCATTAGTTTTTGCCTGCATTACCAACAATCCGATTTGTGGTCAGGCTGTATCTATGGAAAATCTGAAAGAAATCAACCGTGTTGCGCATAAGTATGATATTCCTTTGGTGTTTGACGTCGCTCGCTGGGCTGAGAACTGCTACTTTATTAAAATGAATGAGGAAGGCTATGCTGACAAATCAATCGCAGAGATTGCCACGGAAATGTTTTCTTTATGTGATGCGTTCACTATGTCTGCGAAGAAGGACGGTCATTCTAATATGGGTGGCATGCTGGCATTCCGCGATAGAGGATTGTTTTGGAAGAAATTTTCAGACTTCAATGAAGATGGAACAATCAAGACGGATGTGGGTGTTTTATTAAAGGTAAAGCAGATTTCCTGTTACGGCAACGATTCCTATGGCGGTATGTCAGGGCGTGACATTATGGCTCTTTCCGTAGGTCTGTATGAGAGCTGTGATTTCAACTATATGCATGATCGAGTAGGTCAGTGTAACTATTTGGCTGAGGGCTTCTATAATGCCGGAATTAAAGGCGTGGTACTGCCAGCCGGCGGGCATGCCGTGTACATCAATATGGATGAATTCTTTGATGGAAAACGTGGTCATGATACTTTTGCCGGTCAGGGATTCAGCATTGAACTGATTCGGCGTTATGGGATTCGTACTTCTGAGTTAGGCGATTATTCTATGGAGTATGATCTGAAGACACCTGAACAGCAGGCGGAGCTGGCAAACGTAGTTCGGTTCGCAATCGACCGAAGCCGGTTGACCAAGGAGCATTTAGATTATGTCATTGCTGCTGTGAAGGCATTGTACGAAGATCGTGAGAATATTCCTAATATCAGGATTGTCTGGGGACACAACTTGCCAATGCGTCACTTCCATGCGTTCCTGGAACCTTACCCTAACGAAAATAAATAATGATCTATAATCAGTAATCTTATAAATTTTGCGTCGACTTTTATGCGACCGCAGGCGGTCTTTTTGAAAGGTGGCTTGCGGTCGTATTTTAGGATTGCGGGAAAGGCCTTGATTAATACAAAACTTCAACCGCATCCAAACTGTGAATTTAAAGAAGATCGGTATTATCCGAAGGAGGGATACCAATGAAAAATGTTAATACAATTCAAAAAAACCGTGACGGATTTCAATCAAAATGGGGCTTTATTCTGGCCTGTGTCGGTTCTGCAGTTGGTATGGGTAACATCTGGCGTTTGCCCATTATGGTTTCCAAATACGGTGGTTTGACTTTTTTGATCCCCTTTTTTATTTTTATTGTGTTGATTGGAGCTTCCGGCGTTATTGGCGAATTTGCGCTGGGCCGTTCCGCTGGCGCTGGCCCTGTAGGCGCATTTGGCAAGTGTACAGAACTGCGTACTGGAAGCAAAAAGCTCGGTGAAACTATCGGTGCTATTCCAATCATCGGCTCGCTGGCGCTTGCTATCGGCTACACATGTGTCATGGGTTGGGTATTTAAATATACAATCATGGCAATTTCCGGTTCTATGTTTTCTATGGGGCAGAATATGAATGTTATTGTTGGAACTTTCAATTCTACTGCGAGTAGCTGGGGCGCTAATACCTGGATTCTAATCGCTGTTATTGCCAGTTTTGCCATCATGTCCATGGGTATTTCAGGCGGAATCGAAAAGGCTAATAAAATTATGATGCCTCTTCTGTTCATAATGTTTATGGCTCTCGGAATTTATATTGCTACACTGCCAGGAGCGTCCAACGGGTACAAGTATATTTTTTCCTTAAATCCTGCAGGCTTATTAAATCCTGAAGTGTGGATTTTTGCTTTTGGACAGGCGTTCTTTTCCATGTCTGTTGCGGGAAATGGATCTGTCATTTATGGATCATATCTTGGAAAAAGTGAATCCATTCCAGGGGCAGCCCGTAATGTAGCATTTTTTAATTCTTTGTCTGCGATGCTGGCAGCTTTCGTCATCATTCCTGCCATGGCAGTTGGAAATGCGGAATTGACTGCTGGCGGTCCCGGCTTGATGTTTATTTATTTAGTAAATGTTATGAATGGAATGGTAGGAGGCCGGATTGTCGGAGTGATTTTCTTCCTGTGCGTGACTTTTGCCGGTATCAGTTCTATAATCAATCTGTATGAGGCTCCGGTGGCTTTTTTACAGGAAAGATTCGGAATTAAACGGATCTTTGCTACAGGTACGGTTCTGGTACTGGGAGCTGTCGTAGCTTTGTTTATTCAAGCAATAGTCTCTGGATGGATGGATATTGTTTCTATCTATCTTTGTCCTTTGGGGGCTCTATTGGCTGCTGTTATGTTTTTTTGGGTTGCGGGGAAAGAGTATGTTCTCAAGGCAGTAAATGAAGGGGCGAAAAAACCAATTGGTTCGTGGTTTTATCTGCTGGCAAAGTATGTCTACTGCCTTTGTGCGATCGTTGCTTTAATCGCAGGTGCATTTTATGGCGGTATCGGATAAATTATTTTAAAATACATAAAAAATAAAGATTAAAAGCTTGTATTTACGAATTTTATGGAAATACGAGCTTTTTTAATGCAACCCATGGAAATCCCCTTGACAAACGATTTTCTCCCACTTATAATTAGAAAATGCGCGTAGATATCTATGTGCAACAACAGATCATAAGTAACTACAGCAGAAAACATGCATGGAGGTGAAAATTAATGCCAACTTTTAACCAATTAGTTAGAAAAGGGAGAAAGACATCTACAAAGAAGTCTACCGCACCGGCTCTTCAGAAAAGTTTTAACTCTTTAAAGAAGAGATCAGTAAACGCAAGCTCTCCTCAGAAGAGAGGGGTTTGTACAGCTGTTAAGACTGCGACTCCTAAAAAGCCTAACTCTGCTCTTCGTAAGATTGCCAGAGTACGTCTTTCTAACGGTATCGAAGTAACAAGCTATATCCCGGGTGAGGGACATAACTTACAGGAACACAGTGTTGTTCTGATTCGTGGTGGTCGTGTTAAGGACTTACCAGGTACCCGTTACCATATCGTTCGTGGAACACTTGATACAGCAGGTGTTGCAAACAGAATGCAGGCTCGTTCCAAATACGGAGCTAAGAGACCGAAGAAATAATCAAATGAAACTAAATTGGTACAAAGCAGCGTAACATTACGCTACCTTGTATAGTTGTGCCGGAAATGAATGTTTTCCCTGTAGTACAGGAGATAGATATAAATTCTGGCACGATCAGGCATTGAGCGCTTGAAGACCGGCGGAAAGCCGGTAACTGCGCAAGGATGAATGAGTACCGATGAATTAAGGCCGGCGGCATGCCAGAAAAAGGTATAATATTTCTGCCGTTGGCAATTATTAAGGAGGGAAGAAACGTGCCACGTAAAGGACATATTGCGAAAAGAGATGTTTTGGCGGATCCTATTTACAATAACAAAGTTGTGACCAAACTGATCAACAACATCATGTTAGACGGTAAAAAAGGAGTTGCCCAGAAGATCGTATACGGTGCATTCAACCGTATTGAAGAGAAAGCTGGAAAGCCTGCCCTTGAAGTATTCGAAGAGGCAATGAACAATATCATGCCTGTGCTGGAAGTTAAAGCAAGACGTATCGGTGGAGCCACCTATCAGGTACCGATCGATGTACGTCCGGACAGAAGACAGGCCCTTGCACTCCGCTGGTTGACTTTATACTCTCGTAAAAGAGGAGAAAAGACCATGGAAGAAAGGCTTGCAAATGAAATCTTTGATGCATCCAACAACACCGGAGCATCCGTAAAGAAAAAAGAAGACATGCACAAAATGGCAGAAGCAAACAAAGCATTCGCACATTACAGATTTTAATCTGGTGTGCGGGGCCTACCGCTTTATCCGAAAAACAATAGGAGGAAAAGATCTTGGCTGGAAGAGAATATCCATTAGAGAGAACCAGAAATATTGGAATCATGGCTCATATCGATGCTGGGAAAACCACTTTGACAGAGCGTATCCTCTATTATACTGGTGTAAATTATAAGATCGGTGATACTCATGAGGGAACTGCTACCATGGACTGGATGGAGCAGGAACAGGAAAGAGGTATCACGATCACTTCTGCAGCGACCACATGTCACTGGACTCTCCAGGAAAACTGCAAACCGAAGGATGGAGCATTAGAACACCGTATCAACATCATTGATACACCGGGACACGTTGATTTCACAGTAGAAGTAGAACGTTCCCTGCGTGTACTTGACGGTGCGATCGGAGTATTTGATGCAAAGGGTGGAGTAGAGCCACAGTCTGAGAACGTATGGCGTCAGGCAGACACTTACAATGTACCTAGAATGGCATTCATCAATAAGATGGATATTTTAGGTGCTGATTTCTACGGATCTGTGGAACAGATCAAAGACCGTCTCGGTGCCAATGCAGTTGTAATTCAGCTGCCAATCGGCAAAGAAGATGATTTCCAGGGTATCATTGACCTGTTTGAAATGAAAGCCTACATTTACAATGATGATAAGGGAGAAGACATTTCAATCACAGATATCCCTGATGATATGAAAGATGATGCAGAAATGTATCACACTCAGTTAGTAGAGCAGATCTGTGAGTTAGACGACGATCTGATGATGGAATACCTGGAAGGGGAAGAGCCATCTGTGGAAGCATTAAAAGCTGCACTTAGAAAAGGAACATGCGAATGTACAGCAGTTCCGATCTGCTGCGGTACTGCTTACCGCAACAAAGGTGTTCAGAAATTACTGGACGCTGTTCTTGAGTTCATGCCGGCACCGACAGACATTGCTGCCATCAAGGGTGTGGATGAAGACGGAAATGAAATCGAAAGACATTCATCTGATGATGAACCTTTCGCAGCACTTGCATTTAAGATCATGACAGACCCATTCGTTGGAAAGCTTGCTTTCTTCCGTGTGTACTCCGGAACAATGAATTCAGGTTCCTACGTATTAAATGCTACAAAACAGAAAAAAGAGCGTGTTGGACGTATCCTTCAGATGCATGCCAACAAGCGTGAAGAGTTAGACAAAGTTTACGCAGGTGATATTGCAGCTGCCGTAGGTTTCAAGATCACAACAACAGGTGATACGATCTGTGACGAGAAGAGTCCGGTAATCCTGGAATCCATGGAATTCCCAGAGCCGGTTATCGACGTAGCGATCGAGCCTAAGACAAAAGCAGGCCAGGGCAAGATGTCAGAAGCACTTGCAAAACTTGCAGAAGAAGATCCGACCTTCAAAGCTCATACTGATGAAGAGACAGGACAGACAATCATTTCCGGAATGGGTGAGCTTCACCTGGAAATCATCGTAGACCGTCTGCTTCGTGAGTTTAAAGTAGAAGCGAATGTAGGTGCGCCTCAGGTTGCTTACAAAGAGTCCTTCACGAAAGAAGTGGATGTGGACAGCAAGTATGCAAAACAGTCTGGTGGACGCGGTCAGTACGGACACTGTAAAGTACACTTTGAGCCAATGGATGCCAACGGTGAAGAACTGTTCAAGTTTGAATCCACTGTTGTCGGCGGTAACATTCCTAAGGAATATATCCCGGCAGTCGGAGCTGGTATCGAAGAAGCTGCTCAGTGCGGTATCCTTGGAGGATTCCCGGTACTCGGTGTAAAAGCTACAGTATACGACGGATCTTACCACGATGTCGATTCCTCAGAGATGGCGTTTAAGATCGCCGGTTCCATGGCCTTCAAGGAAGCGATGCAGAAAGCCGGGGCTATCATCTTAGAGCCGATCATGAGAGTCGAAGTTACAACTCCTGAAGATTACATGGGAGACGTTATCGGTGATATCAACTCACGCCGCGGACGTATTGAGGGTATGGATGATGTCGGAGGCGGAAAGATCATCAGAGCTTTCGTTCCTCTTGCAGAAATGTTCGGATACTCAACAGACCTTCGTTCCAGAACACAGGGCCGTGGAAACTACTCTATGTTCTTCAACAGCTACGAGCCGGTACCGAAGAGCGTACAGGAAAAAATCATCGCAGACAAAGCAAAATAAGCAGGTTTTTTTGATAAAAAATATGCTTGAATTCTTCAAAGAAATGAAATATAATCAAGGGTAGGACGGCCTTTGGTAAGGTGATTCGTCGACCCGGTAGTAAATAATAATTTATCTATTTGCCCAAAGGGCTAATAAGGAGGACATTTAAAATGGCTAAAGAAAAGTTTGAGAGAACCAAACCTCATTGCAACATTGGTACCATTGGTCACGTCGATCATGGTAAAACTACTTTAACAGCTGCTATCACAAAGACATTAAGTGCCAGAGTAGATGGAAACGCAGCCGTTGATTTCGAAAATATCGATAAAGCTCCGGAAGAAAGAGAACGTGGAATCACTATCTCCACAGCTCATGTAGAATATGAAACAGATAACCGTCACTACGCACACGTTGACTGCCCAGGCCATGCCGATTATGTAAAGAACATGATCACTGGTGCTGCTCAGATGGACGGAGCTATCCTTGTAGTAGCTGCAACTGACGGTGTTATGGCTCAGACAAAAGAGCACATCCTTCTTTCCCGTCAGGTAGGCGTACCTTACATCGTAGTATTCATGAATAAATGTGACATGGTAGACGATGAAGAGTTATTAGAATTAGTAGAAATGGAAATCCGTGAGTTATTAAGCGAGTACGAATTCCCAGGTGATGACACTCCAGTTATCCAGGGATCTGCTTTAAAAGCTCTTGAAGATCCTAACAGCGAGTGGGGAGATAAGATCATGGAACTTATGGCTGCAGTTGACAGCTGGATTCCAGACCCACAGCGTGACACAGACAAACCATTCCTTATGCCAGTAGAGGATGTATTCTCTATCACAGGACGTGGTACTGTTGCAACAGGTAGAGTTGAAAGCGGTGTACTTCACGTATCTGAAGAAGTTGAAATCGTTGGTATCAAAGAAGAGACAAGAAAAGTTGTTGTAACTGGTATCGAAATGTTCCGTAAACTTCTTGACGAAGCTCAGGCTGGTGACAACATCGGTGCCCTTCTCCGTGGTGTTCAGAGAGAAGAAATCGAAAGAGGACAGGTTCTTTGTAAACCAGGTTCTATCACATGCCACACTAAGTTTACAGCTCAGGTATACGTTTTAACAAAAGACGAAGGTGGACGTCATACTCCTTTCTTCAACAAATATCGTCCTCAGTTCTACTTCAGAACAACCGACGTAACAGGTGTTGTTGAATTACCGGAAGGTGTTGAAATGTGCATGCCTGGTGACAACGTAGAAATGACAATCGAACTGATTCACCCAATCGCTATGGCTCAGGGATTATCTTTCGCTATCCGTGAAGGTGGACGTACAGTTGGATCAGGACGTGTTGCTACTATCATCGAATAATATACGCGTTAGCATTAAACCATGCTAAAATGAAAAAATGAAACCGCTGAGTGCTTTGCACTCAAGCGGTTTTTGTTATATACACGGAATTTCTTTTATTTAAAAATTACCACATTTTATCTATTGTTTTTTGGAGGATTTACTGGAAAAATAAAAAAATGTACCATATTAAAACGCCCGTAATTGATAATCTAAGTAAAAGGAACCGTGCTATAATTTAAATCATCATAAGGGAGGAGGTGCAGACAGAACTTACATAATGATTGAGAGGAGACGAAGGAAGAATGAAACGTTCGAAAGAGAAGTTTTATATGAAACAGATTTTAGGTTGTATCATGGACGGCGAAATCATGGCGACCGGGAAAATTGCAAAAGAAGTCGGACTCTCTGAAAAATCCGTAAGAAATAAACTTAATGAACTGGATGATTTTTTAACTCAAAATAATCTTGGAATTATTCAGAGAAAACCAAGAGTAGGTATTTGGCTGGAGATATCAGAAGAAAAAAAAGAAAAATTGGAAGCCTATCTGGATCGGCCGGGAGAACTTCAGTTAGAATCTTATAATCCGAAAGAACGAGTTACGGAAGCTTTAAAGGTTTTATTTAATTTACGACCGTGGCAGACAATTACTACACAGAAGTTATCAGAGAAACTATATTTAAGTGTTCCAACAATGCTGAAGGTAATGAAAGAATGTGAAGAATGGCTTAGTTACTATAACATCAAACTGGTAAACGAAAGAAGTCGCGGATATCGATTGTTAAGCAGAGAAAATGAATATCGGATTGCATTGAGGAATCTGATGATGGAACGAAGTACCTCGGCTACAATTAATCAGAATCTGGATTATTTTTTTCCGAACATTGATGTATCAACAGTGCGAAAATGTATCATACAGGCAGAAAACGAATGGGATTATCGATTTACAGATGAATCATTTTATGAAATTCTTATTTACTGTTGTATAGCATATCAGAGAAAAGAGTTCGACAATCCATTGATGATGGAGAATCATATGGAAGAACTGGAAATTCTTCAAAAATATAATGAGTATGCGTTTACTGTAGCTATCTTTGAAAAATTGGAAGAAGTATTCCATGTACGCTTTTCCCAGGAAGATATTCTTTTTCTTTCCATACAGATTCTATGTTCAAAATTTATAGGAATTTCAGAGATTGAAATTACACTGGAACAAGTAAAAAAATATGACAATCAGCTGGTGAAATTTGTGGATCGGCTGCTGACGGTCATTGGAAACATTATGAATGTAGATTTAGTATCGGACCAGAAAGTAAAAGAAAGCCTTATTGTACATTTGAGACCGACCATTTTCCGACTGCGATACGGAACCCCGCAAAGCAATGATTTAATCGATTTTATTAAAAAAGAGTATAAAAACGTATTTCGGGCAAGCTGGGCAATTAGTATTCTGTTTGAAGAGTGTTACAATGTACAGATTACCGAAGATGAAATCGGATACATCGTTTTGTATATTCAGGCGGCAATTGAGCGGAAGATACATCAGTACAAGGCAATCTTACTGACGAATTTCAATATGGGACATGCGCAGTTGATGAAAGAAAGAATTAAAAAGGTTGTTCCGGAAATTAGAAGTCTGGAAATTGTCAGTACCCATGATTTTAAATTGGATGATTATTATGATATTGATATTATCATCTCATCAAAAGAAACAAAAGTGAAAGACAAACGAATTGTAGTAATTCCTAATATTTTAAGTGAAAATGGTATTCTTGCTTTAAGAAATTATCTGGACACTATTAACTCTAATGTAAGTGAGAATCCTTTTTCTCCAGAATGTTGTCTGCTGTTTTCTCCAGAACTGATTTTCACACACATGAAGGTTCAGTCAAAGGAAGAAATCTTAAAAGTTATGTCAGATGCCATGAAAGAAAAGGGCGTTGTGACAGAAGAATTTTTTGATACGGTAATGGAGAGGGAAAATAAGACAACAACAACGATAGGCAACGGTGTCAGTCTTCCCCATGGTTCACCTGCTGCAGTTAACGAATCCAAGGTTGCAATAGCAATTCTGGATGAGCCAGTGATGTGGGACGATGAGCCAGTGGAAGTAGTATTTCTACTTGGATTCAAGCTAATTACCAAAGATGAAATTAACAGAATTCAGTTATTTTACAAAGAATATGTTTCATTAATTGATACAGATGAAAAAATTCTCATGTTAAAAAGTATGGAAACCAATATTGAAGTTTACAAATATTTAATTCAATGATGAGGAGGAACTATTATGAATGTAAAAGATGTATTAGATGAAAGAGTAATTGACTTGAATATGAAAGCTGCAGATAAGAAAGAAGCTATTACAAATCTGGCAGGAAAGCTGAAAAATGCAGGATATATTGCAGATGTAGAATCCTATGTGAAAGATATTTATCTTCGCGAATCTCAAGGGCAGACAGGAATCGGACATTATGTAGCAATTCCTCATGGAAAAAGTGATTCCGTAACACAGGTTGGAATTGCCATTGGAAAAATGGAAAATGAAATCGAGTGGGAGACACTGGATGGAAAGGGTGTAAAACTGATTTTTTTGTTCGCAGTAGGAAATGACAATGAAAATGCGAAGACACACTTAAAGCTGTTGGCAGAAGTAGCAAGAAATCTTGGAAATGATGAAGCTGTTGAACAGCTGCTTTCTGCAAAAACAGTGGAAGATATAAAAGCAGTATTTTAATCTAGGGAAAATTTAAAATTCAATGCTTAAAACATTCATAAAAAGATCATCGGATTCCCGGTGGTTTTTCTTTTATGAACTATTTACAGCTTAAAAATTACCGTATTAAAATGCCCGGAAAAACAAAAAAATAAAAAAAACAGAAAAAAAGTGCCACATTAAAAAGCCCTTAATCAATGAACACAGAAAGAATATCCATGCTACTATTTTAGTGTAAGGAATAACAAATAGGAACTATGAAAGGAGATGTTAAATTATGAAAATTGTTGCAGTTGCAGCATGTACATCAGGTATTGCACATACGTACATTGCGAAAGAAAAATTAATTCGTGCTGCTGAAAGTATGGGACACACCATTAAGGTGGAGACACAGGGTACAATTGGTATCGAAGATGAATTAACAGCAGATGAGGTGAAAGAAGCTGACATTGTAATTCTGGCAGTGGATATTGCAATTACTGGAACAGAGCGCTTTGAAGGAAAACCTACAATTAAAGTACCTACAAATGTGTGTGTGAAGGCACCCAAGCAATTAATTCAGAAAATTGAAAATGAATTGAAAAAGTAACAAAGGAGAAGAGAGATTATGAAAAAAATAGGAGCAGAATTAAAACAACATGCGTTGACTGCTATTTCATACATGCTGCCATTGGTTGTAGCATCAGGATTATTAATTGCAGTTGGTAACTTAATGGGTGGAGAAAATGTAACAGAATTATCAAAAATGACAATTCCAAATGCATTGACTTCTCTTGGTGTTTTAGGAATGGGATTATTACCATCATTTATTGCAGGGTATATTTCTTATTCTATTGCTGATCGCCCTGGTATTGCACCTGGTTTCTTAATGGGACAAATTGCTTCATTCTTGGGAGCTGGATTCTTAGGTGGTATGATCGGTGGTTACCTGGTTGGATATATTGCATTATTTATTAAAAAGAATTTGAAAGTTCCAAAATGGGCAGAAGCTCTTATGCCAATGATGATTATTCCAACATTATCTGCAATTATTGCCGGATTGATTATGTTCTTTGTTATTGGAAATCCAATTGTATGGGCAACAAACGCATTAACAAACTTTATTACAGGGTTAGACCAGTCTTCTAAAGGAGTATATGGCTTTGTTATCGGAGCATTAGGGTGTATTGACTTTGGTGGACCAATCAGTAAGGTGCCAAACCTGATTTGTGATGGTTTGCTTCTGGAAGGAATTACAGAACCTGAAGCAATCAAAGTGTTAGCAGCTATGGTTCCTCCTCTGGGAGTTACATTCTCATTAGTATTATCTAAATTTATGAAAAAACCTATTTATTCTTCTCAGGAAGTAGAAAATATCAAAATTGCATTTCCGATGGGATTATGTATGATTTCTGAAGGTGTTATTCCAATTGCGATGAACGATTTAATTCGTACAGTGATTTGTACAGCAACAGGTTGTGGAATTACAGGAGCGATTAGTTTTTCATTGGGTGTAGGAAGTAAAGTACCGTCTGGAGGAGTCTTTGTTATTCCAGCAATGTCAAATCCAATCGCTGCACTGATTGCTTTACTGGCAGGTACTGCAGTAACGGGCGTATTGTTAGTTTTAATTAAGAAGAAAAAAACAGAAGTTGACGAGCCGGTTGCAGATGAAAAAGAAGAGGAAATGGATTTATCAGGAATCAGCATTTCATAAGGTACCAGATTAGAAAGGAAATTGTAAAATGTACGTATCAATGAAGGGGATGCTTGAAAGAGCAAATGAAGGTAATTATGCAGTTATGGCGATTAATTGTTTCAATATTGAAACGGCCAGAGCGGTGATTCAGGCAGCACAGTCATTAAGAGCACCAATTATTGTAAACATTGTGCAGGAACATATGGTAAATCACTGTGATAGTGATTTGATTGCACCGATTGTAAAAAAACTTGCCGAGAGAGCTAGTATAGAGGTGGCGTTGAACTTTGATCATGGAGAAGAAGTTGGATTATTAAAGAAAGCACTTGCAGATGGATATTCCAGTGTTATGGTAGACGCTTCCAGATATCATCTGGAAGGAAATATTAAAATGACCAGAGAAATCGTGGAGTTCGCAAAACAGTTTGATGCCAGTGTCGAAGGGGAAATCGGATGCATGGGTGCAAGTGAAGGGGATAACTATACAGATGATGATATGAAAACAAATCCAGATGAAGCACTGCGCTTTGCACAGGAAACCGGAATTGACGCATTAGCAATTTCTTTTGGAAGTTCCCATGGAAACTATCCAGAAGGTTATGTACCGGAATTTGATTTTGAAAGATTAAAGGAAATCAAAGAAAAGACACGGATGCCTCTGGTACTTCATGGAGGCAGCGGATCTGGGGATGAGAATATCCAAAAATGCGTCGAATACGGCATTAATAAGATTAACGTAGGCTGTGATTTTATGAATGCCAACGTTGACAGTATTAAAAAGCATTTAAAAAAGGAACCAGATATTAACTATTGGGTCATGATGCACCAGGTGGAGATTGACAGCCAGGAACTGGTAAAGAAATACATCAAATTATCAAAATCAGAAGGAAAATCATTATAAGAGATTAAAGGAGATATTTACTATGTTAATGAACATGAAAGAGCTGTTAAAAGTAGCAGACGAAAAAAGATTTGCAGTACCAGCATTTAATATTGGAAGCGATCAGTTATTGAAAGCTGTGATGCAGAAAGTCAAGGAAATGAAAAGTCCTGTTATTTTGGAAATGTCACCGGATGAATTTAACTTTGTAGAAAACAGCTTAATTCAGGCTATGATTTATGAAGCATCCAAAACAGATGTACCAGTCGTTATCCATCTGGATCATGGAGACAAATTTGAAACAGTTGTAAGAGCAATTCAGGCAGGATTTACTTCTGTAATGATTGACGCATCCAAGCTTCCATATGAAGAAAACGTAGCAGTTACACAGAAAGTTTGTGAAGTTGCCCATTTAGCAAATGTATCTGTGGAAAGTGAATTAGGAACCATCGGAACAACAGGAAACTCCATTGAAGGCGGAACAACAGGAATCATTTATACAGATCCGGATCAGGCAAAAGATTTCGTAGAGAAGACTGGAATTGATACATTAGCTGTTGCAATCGGAACTGCACATGGAATTTATCCAAGCGATATGAAACCAGAATTACGTCTGGACATCTTACAGACATTAAAAGATACTTTGGATATCCCATTAGTATTACATGGCGGCTCCAGCAATAAAGATGAGGAAATTGCAAAAGCAGTAAAAATTGGAATTTCTAAAATTAATATTTCCAGTGATATTAAGGTCGCATTTTATGAAAAATGCAGAGAAGTATTGAATGCTCATCCAGAATACAGAGAACCTCTGGAAATCTATCCAGAACCAATCGAAGCTTGTAAAGCAGTCATTGGAGATAAGATTAATTTATTTGACTCTGCAGATAAAGTAAAATATTACTACCAATAGGAAAAGCGTATGAAATATGCAGTTGGAATTGATGTAGGCGGAACAAATACAAGGGTAGCCTTAATTGATGAAAATTATAAAATCATAGAACGCAGACAATTTCCGACCAATGAGGAGGAACCAGAAACAACTCTGAATGACATAAAAACAGTTATTGACGGATTTGGATATCCAGTGGAGGGAATCGGTATTTCCTGTCCGGGACCGTTGGATTTAATCAATGGGGTTGTACTGACTCCTCCGAATCTTCCGGGATGGCATTATTTTGAACTGACCAAATGTCTGGAAGTAAAAACAGGACTGTCTGTGTATTTGGAGAATGATGGAAATTTGGCGTGCTTGGCTGAGGCAGCAATCGGAGCAGGAAAAGGAAAAGGTTATGTGCAGTTTCTGACGATTTCCACAGGAATTGGGGCAGGTTTTTGTGTAAATCAAAATATTTTCCGAGGAGCAAAGGGATTTGCACAGGAAGTTGCCAATTCTATTTTGTGGAAAAACGGTCCATTCCAGGGGAATTTAAAGAAAGGTTCCATCGAATCCATTGCCAGCGGAACAGCTATTACCAAGAGGGCAAATGATGCGGGACTTAGGGCAGCTCATGCTGGAGAGGTTTACCAGATGGCACAGGAAGGTAATCAGACAGCAGCGGATATCATAGAAGATGCCTATGAATATCTGTCTAGTTTCCTTGGAATTCTATATGGTGTTCTGGACCCGGATATTTTTGTGCTGGGTGGCAGCGTAGCATTAAAAGTTCCTACATTTGTTGAAGAAATTGAGGAACGAGTGAAAGAGAAAGTATACGATGCCTTAAAAGATAATGTCCATGTAGTACCCGCAGTGTTAGGAGAAGACTGTGGATTGATTGGAGCAGCATGCCTTGTATTTCAGTCAAAGAAATAAAACCAATATAACTGTTAGCTATATTATCATGAAAAGACCTGAGAAATTTTGATGGGACTATCCCAAAGTTTGTATAAACCTTCAAACTGATGTAAGATAACACTCTTCAGTTTGGAGGTTTTATTTATGGCAATAGCAGTAACGCTGGTATTTACATTGGCACCCTCTTGACACTAGAGCGTACCGGTTGTATATGCACTGCTGATGACTGATAAGGAAGGGAAGTTTTAAAATCGAAAGAAGGATAGATCAAAACTATTGCCGCAAATTGCTGCCAGAGTTTATTTCCTGGCCCTTTACGGTAATCATCGGGTGCAGGAGTGAATATAGTTTAAGAGCAGAATCAGACTCCAGGGAGGAACAGGTATGAACAGGAGATTCAGGCAGCCAGTGACACTGGGACTGTCCATATTATTTATTTGCACTGCTTTATACTGTTATTGGGGAAGGCTGGGATACATGCATGAACTGACCTTTCTCAGCAACTTTTCCGTTGGTATTTTCTTGTTTGATACTGTTCTCTGCAGACTTTCAGGAAGGAAAGTTCCACAGATCCTGTATCTCGATTGTATGATGTTGTTATTCCTGGTCATGATGGTCTGCACGGCATTCACAAACGAATTTAAATTTAACGGCATGTTTCTTTTTCTGCATATGCTCAACCCTGTTTTCATGATACTTTACTATTTCCTGTTCTGCGACATGAACCGTGTACAAAAAAGCAGTCAGGTCCTAAGCGTCATGATCGTTCCGCTTCTCTATCTCATCTTTGCGGTGGCATATGGAAAAGCTACGGGGGATTATATCTATTTTTTTCTGAATATAAAAGAACACGGTTATGTCTACTGTGTTTCCTTTGTGCTAATCCTTTCTGCCGCCGTGGTGATGATGGGCTGTGCCATGTTTTGTCTGAACAGGATAATATTCAAGAATAGGAAGAAATATTGGTTTTGAGAGTTCGGGGATGCTGACATTTCAGTATCCCGCTGATTGGCATGGATTATACAGGGGCGGTGATCCATGTTATTTTTTTCAAACGGTCGCCGTTTCCCTCTCTGTTATTTAAAAATCGTACAGACAAAATGTTCGACAGTAGTTTTACTGACGGAGAACGGGTAATCAAAGAAAAACGCAAACTTTCATTTGTACATCTGGGACATACATAATAAATTTAAAAAACCTTCCTGTTGCAGGAAGGTTTTTTTTGTTATTTTATCTATGATATTGGTTGTATTTTTAATATTTTTATGCAATTTTTTTGTTAACGGGTGGCAGTTTGTTAAAAATAAAACTAAAATTTCTTTTTTTTTAAAATACAAACAATTATTTACTGGTAGTTTATAAAAGTTTGCATTAACTAATCTTAAGGAAAACTAAAAAATTATCTCTTTACTCTCCACATCGTGTATCCGATACAATGAACTTAACAAATAACAGAAACGCAATAAGAAAGGAGCAACTATGAGTGTAATAATGGCCAATGCCATCGGTACCGGAATTTTCTGCTGTCTCTGGCAGGGAGTCGGCTCTGCCCTCGGGCTCGCCACTTGGATAGGATTCGTCGGATGCACGTCGTATTTTTCTGCCGGATGCGGGAAGACAGGGTTTATCAAATCGATGTGCAGCAACTACACAGGGCTGCTGTGGGGAATGCTGATCATCCTGTCCGGCGGCATCAACAACACGATCATATTTGGAGCAGTCGTAACGGGATTCTTTTCCTGGCTGATCGTATTCCAGTCCCACATTGATGTTCTGTCTATGGTGCCCAATACGTTTATGGGAGGCTTTTCTGCATTCGCCAGCGGCGGAGATTGGAAGATGCTCTTAATCTGTCTTCTGTTAGGCAATATTCTCGGAGTGTCCTGCGACTATTCCGGAAGATTCCTTTTTAAGAAATTCGGAAAAGAATAGTGCCGGCTGAACGTCTGAACGTCCCAGTCTCAGATGGAAAACCATGAAATTGATCATATAAAAGGAGTGTGAAACAACCATGAGTAAAATTACAAAAAAAGAGTATGGAGAAGAAATGGAAAAGGGCTTTAACTTGAGAACTGCAATGGAAGAAGCATCCAGATGTCTTCTCTGCCATGATTCACCTTGCAGCAAAGGATGCCCGGCAGGAACAGATCCCGGAAAGTTCATTCGTTCTCTCCGTTTCCGCAATATTAAAGGAGCAGCAGAGACGGTCCGCGAGAATAACCCGCTGGCAGGATGCTGCGCCCAGGTCTGTCCATACGGAAAAATGTGTGAACAGGCGTGCAGCCGGACCGGTATTGATAAGCCGATCGAGATTGGAAAGATCCAGCGTTTCCTCGTAGAAGAAGAGAAAAAACAGAATATGGAATTTTTAAAAGCGGCAGAGCCAAAGAAAGAAAAGATCGCCTGTGTAGGTGCGGGACCGGCCTCTCTTTCCTGTGCAAGACAGCTGGCTCTGGAAGGATATTCTGTGACTGTCTATGAGGCTCAGGATAAAGCAGGCGGTGTCCTTACATATGGTATTATTCCAACCAGACTTCCTCAGGAAGTAGTTGATTTTGATATTCAGACTATTGAAAAACTTGGGGTAGAATTTAAATTTAATGAATCCATAGATGCGGCAAAGCTTGAGGCACTCAAAAGTGATTACGATGCAGTATTCGTAGGAGCAGGTCTCTGGAAATCAAAGATGGTGGATATACCGGGCAAAGATCTGGAAGGTGTGGTAACTGCCATTGACTTTTTGAGGGAAGCTAAGACAAATACAGATCAGCTGTTACTTGGAGAAAATGTAATCGTCATCGGAGGCGGTGATGTGGCTATGGACTGTGTCACAACTGCAAAACAGCTGGGAGCGAAAGCGACTATCGTTTACCGCAGAACCATTGAAGAAGCTCCGGCAGATATGGATGAAGTCAGCTTCGTACAAAGTATGGGTATCCCGATCATTCAGGAATTTGCACCTGCAGAGATCGTCGGAGAAAACGGACATGTCACCGCAATGAGATTTGAAGGACGTGACGGGGAATCCGGACTGACCATGAAAACCGATCAGGTTGTGCTGGCGATCGGACAGGTGGTCGGAGATGATGTAGCAGGCATTGCAGACGGCGATAACGTCTTCACAGGCGGAGACATGGTAAACGGCGGAAAAACCGTAGTAGAAGCTGTCGCTGAAGGCAAAGAGGCCGCAGAAAAGATTGCAGACTATTTTAACAAATAGAAAGGAGGCATTGAATATGTCCGTAAAGAAAGATTTATCAATCGATTTTTTAGGAGTCAAATGTGAAAACCCATTTTTCCTCTCATCCTCTCCGGTGGGAAGCAACTATGAAATGTGTGCCAAAGCGCTGGAGGCAGGATGGGCAGGAGTTTACTATAAGACCATCGGTATTTTTATACCAAATGAGTGTTCTCCGCGTTTTGATATTACCTCAAAGGAAGGAACACCGTGGACCGGATTTAAAAACATGGAAATGATTTCAGATAAACCTCTGGAAGACAATCTGGAATACATGAGAAGGCTGAAACAGGATTACCCGACAAAAGTCATTGTTGCCAGCATTATGGGAAGCAATGAAGAAGAATGGGAGATCCTTGCAAAGAAAGTAACAGAGGCCGGAGTCGATATGATTGAGTGTAACTTTTCCTGCCCTCAGATGACTTCTTCTGCCATGGGGTCCGATGTAGGACAGAATCCGGATCTTGTGCGCAGATACTGTGAGGTTGTTTCCGGTGCTACCCATCTTCCGGTAATTGCAAAGATGACCCCGAATATCGGAAACATGGAGATTCCTGCGATTGCTGCCATGGAGGGCGGAGCTAAGGGAATCGCTGCCATCAACACAGTAAAAGCCATCACAAATATTGATGTTGAAAATATGACTGCAATGCCGGTAGTCAATGGTAAATCATCCATCTCCGGCTATTCAGGAGCGGCAGTAAAACCGATCGCGCTGCGTTTTATCACACAGATGAAACAGCATCCGGAATTAAAAGATGTCCCGATCACAGGAATCGGAGGTATTGAGACATGGAAGGACGCATTGGATTTCATTCTTGTGGGATCTTCCAATCTCCAGGTGACAACGGCCGTTATGCAGTATGGATACCGTATTGTAGAAGACATGATCAGCGGTCTGTCCCATTTCATGGAAGACCATGGAATTGATAAATTGTCTGATCTGGTAGGCGTGGCTCTGCCGAACATCGTACCTGCTGATGACATCGACCGTACTTTCATCCTCTATCCGGATTTCAATAAGGATAAGTGTGTGGGATGCGGAAGATGCTATGTATCCTGCTTTGACGGCGGACATCAGGCCATTACATGGGATGAAAAAGAGAGGAAGCCGGTTCTCAATGAAGATAAGTGCGTCGGATGCCATTTATGCCTGAATGTCTGTCCGGTTATGGACTGCATTACCCCTGGAAAGGTTGAGATGAAGCCGGGAGTTAAAGACCATGAAGTGAAAATAAAAACCATGTATGAGTAAAGCATAAGTCAGATTGGGGGACAATCATATGAAAAAATTCGACTTAGTGATCAAGAATGGTACTGTTGTGACAGCTTCTGATATGTTTTCTGCGGATTTAGGTGTGAAGGACGGAAAGATCGCAGCCATTGCAGAAAATATAGAAGCAGATGCAGATGAAGTGTTTGATGCTGCAGGAAAGCTGGTACTTCCGGGAGCACTGGACGTACACACTCACCTGGCAATGCCATTCGGCGGTACGATTTCTTCAGACAGCTATCTTTCAGGAACCAGGGCCGCTGCCTGCGGAGGAGTCACAACGGTCTTTGATTATCCGGTTCAGCATACCGGAGAAACAATCCGCGGAGTCATTGCAGAGAAAAAAGCTGTTCTGGAGAAAGAAGCATGTGTGGACTTTGCTTCCCACTGCTGTATCACTGATCTTTCTGACGGAGCGATCATTGAGGAGATGGAAGAGGTCGTAAAAGAGGGAATCACAAGCTTTAAATGCTTCCTGGTGTATAAAAAAGAGGGATGGATGGTAAGCGACGGAACTCTTGCAAAGCTGATGCTGCGCGCGAAGGAACTGGGAGCCATGATCAATGTCCATGCTGAGAATCCGGATCTGATTGATATGTATACAGAGCAGTTCTTAAAAGAAGGCAAGACGAGTGCCTGGTATCATTACATGAGCCGGCCGGAATTTGTGGAGGCTGAGGCAGACAAAAGAGCTGTGCACTGGTCAAGGCATTTGGATGCGCCGCTGTATCTGGTGCATATGGCGGATAAGGAAGGCCTTGAAGCCTGTATTCAGGCAAAAGAAGAAGGGGCACCGGTATTCGTGGAGACTTGTCCGCAGTACCTGGAATTCACCTGTGACGTTTATAAGAGAGAGGACGGACGCAACTTTGTATGCTCCCCTCCGATCAAAGACCAGGAAAGCCAGGATGCACTGTGGAAAGCGATAAAGAACGGTTCCATTGATACGGTGGCAACGGATCACTGCCCGTTCCAGAGCTATGAGAAAGACTGGGGCAGGGATGATTTCACCAAGATCCCGAACGGATGCTCAGGAATAGAGAACTTATATCCATATATGCTGGATGCGGCAAACTCCGGAAAAATATCTTTTTCAAGGGCAGTAGAGCTTTGCTCCACGAACCCTGCGAAGATTTTCGGATGTGACCAGAAAGGTTCGATTGCAGTCGGCAAGGACGCAGATATTGTTATTTACGACAAGGATAAAGATTTCACGATCAGTGTTGATACAATGCATTCAGATTGTGACCACACGATCTGGGAAGGTAAGAAACTTCACGGATATCCGGTTCGCACATTCCTCCGCGGAAATGTAGTGTATGCAGACGGAGAGTTTAAGGGAACTCCCGGAATGGGCAGGTTTGTGAAACGGAGCCCCAGAAAACTGAAATAAAAAAGAGAGGGTACCATGGGCAAGGCAGTGACTAGAAAAGAAGCGGAACAGATGCTTGAAAATGCATTGGAGATCGGCGCACGTATGCTGATCTCCGGTGCAGAGATCAGCCGCGTGGAAGATTCCATCCTTAGAATCTGCACGGCTTATGGATCTGAACGGACTGAGGTGTTTTCTATTACGTATACAATTGTTGCCACTATTTCCTCCAAGAATTTCGGTATCATAACCCAGTCCAGGAGAATCCATGGTTCAGCATTTAACCTTCAGGAGCTGAAATATCTGAACAACCTGTCCCGGAATGTGTGTGAGAACCTTCCGGACATGGATGAGGTTAGAAGGGATCTGAAACAAATCCATGAACTGCCCAGGTATACCAACCGGCAGGGCATGCTCATTTATGCATTGATATCATCTGCTTTTACCCTGTTTTTCGGAGGGACACTGCTGGATGCTGTGATTTCTGCGGCCATAGGAGTCATGATCAAGGCTGTGGAAATCCCTTTGAAAAACATGAAGATGAACCGGTTTCTGGTCTCATGTCTGTGTTCGCTGGCAGCAGCGGCGCTGGCAGTCATGGCGGCGCGTACAGGCATTGGCTGTTCCTCTGATAAGATCAGTATCGGCAATGTGATGATCCTGATTCCGGGGCTTATGTTCACGAACTGTATCCGGGAGATGATATCCGATAATTTTTTATCCGGCCTGACCCGTTTTGGAGAAGCGGTCCTGCTAAGCCTTTCGATTGCCCTGGGCTTTGCAGCGGTCAGCTGGCTGTGAATTTTTCAGCACTATCTCCGTCCTGCTTTAAAATGCACTCCTCCAATAGTGCTGAAAAACTTTCGCAGGATGCTGCAAGATGAAGTTGAGAGGAGTTTGAGATGAGTGAATTAAATCAAATCGCCGCAGCATTTTTTGGGGCCCTTGGCTTTGCATTTTTATTTAATCTGCATGGGAAAGAGATATTTTATACTTCATTAGGAGGATGTCTTGCGTGGTGTGTATATCTTGCGGCAGGATTTATAGTCCCACAGTACGGAAAACAATATTTTGCAGCGGCATTATTTTTAGGAATTTATGCAGAATTTTTGGCAGTCAGGACAAAGGTACCCGCGACATTATATCTTGCAGTCGGCATGATCCCCCTCATTCCGGGGGCAGCATTGTTTATGATGATGCAGAATGCATTTAAAGCCGACTGGGAACAGTTTGCACAGTACCGGCTCGAAGCGTTTATCACGGGCGCTTCTATAGCCTTTGGAACGATCGTGGCAGCTGTGTGCTGGAACATTTTTAAAAACTATTGGTTCAACAAAAAATAAGGAGGTTCATTTATGTATACATGTGATTTAGGCCGGATGGCGGATAAGATTACAACAATGAGTAAATTTGGAGATGCCGGACACGGAGGCATCACAAGATACTCTCTTTCACCGGAAGCTTTACAGGCAAGAGGAGAATTCGTAAAACGAATGGAAGCCATCGGAGCAGAGATCAAAACAGATGATATGGCAAATGTCTATGCAACTCTCAAAGGTTCTGAGCCTGATCTTCCGAACATCGTTATGGCTTCCCACTGTGATTCAGTAAAGAACGGCGGAAACTATGACGGCATTTTGGGAGTCATGGGAGCGATGGAAGTTCTCGAGACGATTGCGGATCAGGAGATCCCTCATAAACACAACATCACGGCAATGATCTGGACGAACGAGGAAGGTTCTTTATATCCGCCGGCTATGATGTCTTCCGGGGTTATCTGCAACGATTATCTCCCGGATGATATTAAGAAAAATTTCCTCCATGAAAATATGCTGGCGTCTAAATCAGTTCTCGAACCGGAAAAAACATTCGGCGAGGCGTTAGAGGCATCCGGTTATAAAGGAGCAAGAGAAAACCGCCTGAACAACAAGGATTATATGGCAATGTTTGAGCTGCATATTGAACAGGGCCCGATCTTAGAGGCAGCTAATAAAGACATTGGTGTCGTTACCTGTGTTCTAGGAATGATCAACTACAAGATCAAGGTTTACGGACAGTCAGACCATGCCGGAACCACACCGATGCAATACCGCCAGGATGCGTTATATGGGGCGGCAAAGGTTCTCCAGTATCTCCATGATGAATTGGATAAGCTGGACCCTGAATTAGTTTATACAACCGGAGAAATCTACTGTCATCCGAATGTACATACCGTTATTCCTGATTATGTAGAATTCTCTATCGATGCAAGACATGAGAAACCAGAAGTGATTGAACAGGTTGTCAATGTCATCAAGTCTATGCCGAAGGAAGTAGTAAAATGTAAAGTAGACTACGAAGTAGCATGGACAAGAGACACGGTTTACTATGACAAAGAACTGGTTGGTTATGTACAGGAAGCAGTTGATGAACTTGGCTACTCCAACCAGAAAATCAATTCCGGAGCAGGACATGATGCACAGTTTGCGGCATATATGATGCCCACCACTATGGTATTTGTTCCGTCAAAGGACGGACATTCTCACTGTGAACCGGAATATACATCCCCGGAACAGTGTACTCAGGGAGCATCTGTACTCCTGAATGCAGTTCTCAAATGTGATGCCGGCAAGTAGGTAACATCGTTTTCCTTTACGTTAAAATAAGCAAAAAGAACGCTGTGGATTTCAGCGTTCTTTTTGCCGCTATATTCTGGTATAATAGCATTGGCATTTAAAATGTACTGAGGGAGGTGTTTCTTATTTTTATCGACAAGCCTTATTACAGCATAGGGGAACTTTCGGCGATCTGCGATATTCCGCAGAAGACATTGAGATATTATGACGAGATCGGCCTGTTTACTCCGGACCGCAGAAACGAGGAAACCCATTACCGCCTTTATTCAAAGGGGCAGATCATTACCGTCGTCATCATTAAGAATTTGAAACAAATGGGGTTTTCACTGAAGGAGATCAAAGAGATCGTCTCTGAAAATGAAGCCAAGGCGTTAGAAAAGAATATGCTGAAAAAGCTGCAGTCTATGAAGCAGGAGATCGAAGACAGTATCAACCGTTATACGGAATACTGCTATTTTCTTAAAAAAATACAGAGTGGAATTGATATATTGGAAGAACTGTCTGACAGCTGTTCTGACGAGATGAAGATTTCCGTAGAATTTATCCCGGAGATCAATCTCTTATATGATCGCCGTATCATGAAAGATTATGATTATTCTGAGATTTCCCTTGAACGGTGGCTTGGAATCACGGATAAAGCAAAGACAATGAACTGTAAAATCACAGGGCCAGTATATGTCACTTTTTATGACAGTAATATACTGAATAAATTTCTGTCCCAGGACTCTGAGATCGAATTTGCCGTCCAGGTAGAGGAATCAAAGCCCGCTGAACATATACGGCCTTTTGGAGGGATGCTGGCTGCCACAGTCATTCATATCGGAAACTATGAAGAAATTTCAAGCACCTACATACATCTCATCAAGTGGATCAAAAAACATAACTATAAAACGGTTGGGCCGGCTACCGAAGAGTTCATCCTTTCACCTCTGGATGTGAATGATGAAACCAGAAGGGTTACCAAGATCATCATACCCGTAGAAAAGGATTCCTGAAAATTACTTTGTGACAGGGATGATGATTTTAGTAACATGTTCATTTTCATTTCGCAGGTCCACAGGGGAAATGATAAATTCTTCTGAAACCGGACCTGCAACCTTGTAATGATTTTGATTGATCCACTGAATGATTTTGATGTGGGATTTGATAACATCGCTGTACGGTCCAACATGAAAAGCGGTAGCTGCCAGAAAGCCGCCGAACTTTCGGACATGTTTGGAACCGCTTTCTTCTACCTGAATGCCGAACTCAATATCACAGTCTTTAGAGAGAAACTGGTCCAGCAGATCCGTGTAATAGGTAACCGTGATCGGGCCGCATACCTTAAGCCCGTGCCTTGAGACTTCATCGTTGATCTCTACCCACCGCTCAAGGGAGACCTCGTCATTGTGATAAGACTGCATGATTCTGCGGGAATGATAAAGATTCACTTCAGGTACTTTTTTGACCGTGATCGCGTCCATCTCACCTGCCTGGATCTTTTTCAGATCATCATCGTAAAGATGAAGGATCTGGGCTCCTTCTTTTAATCTCTGTAAAAACTGTTCCCCCTCAAAGTATTTCTGATTTAGAGTTTCAATTTCCTTTTTTATACATACCAGTTTGTCTTCAATTTTCTGTTCCAGGTTCCGGACCTGGTTTGCAGAAACAATTTCTTTAATTTCCTTAATCGAAAAACCGAGCATGCGCAGTTTCCGGATGATGGAGATGGTTACCATCTGATCTTTGCTGTAATAGCGGTATTTGCTGTCTTCTTTCCGGACCTCCGGAACTACCAGCTTGATCTCATCATAGTAACGAAGCGTTTTAATAGAAGTATTGCAGGTGGCTGCCACTTCCCCGATAGAATAGTAATGATTCCTGTCCAAAATTTTGTCCCTCCACAAATTTCAACCTTTAAAAATATTATACCTCATCGCGCAAAGCGCGCCAAGCCCGAAGGGTATGAAATGCGTAAGGTCTGGAATGGAATTGTGAAAATTGTACAGAGATAAAAATATGGTATAATATCTATAACAGAATAAAAATAGCCAAACAACAGAATGTCTTAATTAACAAAATAAATGTTATTTTAAGAAATAAAATTGAAATGGAAAGGGGTGAGAAAACAATGCTTAAAAAAGTTACAATAATCTTTGCTTTGCTTGTATCCATATGCGGGATACAGCAACCGATAGAAGGGAAAGTATCTGATAGTGGAGTACAGGAGTTTGCAAATGTTGTTTTATTTGCACATTTTTCTGATGCGCCAGAGGAAGATGCACAATATTTTAGAGATAACACAAACCGAATTATGGATATTTATGAGGGTGATCATGGACGATCGTTTACCAATTATATGAAAACCATATCCTATGATAAATTTCAAGTATACAATATATTTCCTCAGTACAAAAACGGTGTTATTGAATCGTATGGCTTATCGATGAGTGAAAAAGAGGCACAAACCAAAAATATTGATACGCAAATAATCAAAGAACTAATCGAACATATACCAGGTATAGAGGATAAGATTGTGGATTATGATCATGATGGAAGCATTGATAATCTGACAGTAATTATCAACGGAAAACTTGATGTGGATGCAAAAGGTGCTGCTATTCCGACCATGCATCCTCATAAAAGCAACTATCCAGGGACAGATCGATGGAGTAATAAAAGAATTGGAACCTATAATGTATTAAATACCTATGGCTTGATGGAGGGAAGCTTACCAGCAGAATCCGGTGTGGTTGCTCACGAATTTTTGCACTCCTTAGGATATCCGGATCTGTACACAAACGATCGAAGCTATCCTGTTTTTACATGGGATATTATGGGATCAAATTCCAGTTATCTGCAATATCCTTTGGCATATACAAGGATGTATTTTTCTAACTGGATGGATATTGAAACCATTACGGAAAGTCAGTTTTTGACATTGAATTTACAAAGCAACAAAGATGGAAATCAGGCATATATTTTACAATCACCGTTAAACGATCATGAATTTTTTGTAGTGGAATTCAGGAAAAAAGCAGAGTATGCCGTAAATGACAGAGATTCTCTGGATTCTAAAATCGGGGGGTCGGGAATTCTTGTTTATCGTATCAATACGAAGGTAGAACAGTTAAGCAATTATCATGGACAGACCGGTATCTATGTATTTCGACCTCAGCGTGGTCAAAAAGGGTATGTAGAAACATCTCCCATTCAAACAGTTCAACAGGCCTATTTATCAAAGGAAAGCGGCAGAACAGCAATCGGTTTTCGCGATTTGAGTAAAACATTGGAAGATGGCGCATTGACATTTTCCGATGGTACAAATTCCGGTATTGTAATCAGTAATGTGTCCAGTGCAGCAGGCGATCAAATGACATTGGACGTATCCATTCCAAAAGCTTCAGATTTTGATGTATGGGAAAATACAAATATTGCACTTCATCAGAGCGAATATGATCAAAAAAACATTGCGATGACTTCTTATAACAATCAGCAATACCTAGTTGCAAATGTGAAGAACAGCTATACACTGTATCGCAATGATGAAACTCAGTGGTCGCAGATGGGTTCAACATTTCGCGATTCTTCATCCATGGTTGCTTCTGATGTAAAACTGGTTGCGCATAATAATCAGCTGTATCTTGGCTACATCAATGCATCGCAAACGCTGATTATAAAAGCATTTGATATCTCCAAAAAGACATGGACAGATGTCACAAGCTGTGCGAATGTTGGTTCATCCTTTGATATGAAAAGCATGAATGGAACATTATATCTTGTATATGCCGGGAACACACAAGCGAAATTATTGAAATTGGAGAACAACTCTATAAAGGAATTAGGTTCCTATGGCACATACGATGCATATATGGGAGGACAGCCGAAGCTTTCCTTCATACAGAGCGATATATATACTTCTATAAGAAATGCAAAAGGAAGTGTAATTGGTGTTTATAAATATTCTTCCAACAAAACGTTTACAAAGGTCAGTGATGGATCTTTCAGTGCCAATACGTATGATATGATCTCATTGGAAAACAAGATTTATCTTGTTTTGGGAGAACAAAGCGCAATAAAAATGAATGTTTTTGATGGTGCAGTATGGAAAAAGGGAAATCGTGCAGCTATTCCTTGCTATGATCTGGTAATGTCAGCGGCGCAGGGGAATCTTTATCTCCTGGCGACATCCGCAGATGGAAACGGCAAAATGAAGGTGTACCAGTACAATAGAGATCAGGATACGTATCTTCAAGAAGGATTGGATGTTGATATGTCAGCATCCATGCCAAGCTTAACATCATCCAACAATCGCTTATATGTTGGGTATGTATTGTATGGAAACGCAACTTCCAGTGTTAAAGTAAAGGCAAAGAAAACAGCAGATGAACTATTGTCTATTGGCTTAACTTCGCCTGATAAGACATCGTATATGCTGAAAGAAAGGCTAGATACCACAGGATTGCGTGTGGTTGCACATTATACAAAAGGAACACGCGAAATAGAACCGGGTGCATATACGGTAAAAAACTTAACAACAAATGCAGTTGGTTCATATTTGGCAACCGTAGAATACAATGGAAAAACAAGTACATTTGCCTATACAGTTTCTGATTACAATGAAGCTGATAAAATTCATGTGAATACACTTACTATCTCATCTATTCCTGATGCAGTATATACGAAGAAAGAAGTAAAACCCAGTGTAACGATCAAACATGGTAATACGATATTGGTGCAGGGAAGTGATTACACCATCCGCTATGCAAACAATGTGAATGCCGGAACAGCTTCCCTAACGATTCAGGGTATGGGAAAATATAAAGGTTCGCTTACCAAAACCTTTAAGATCAGGAAAGCCAATGCTCCTTTAAATTATGCGGCAGTCTCTTTAACAAAGTTTGCAACAGATGGAAGATTTACAAATCCACTCACAAATAGCAAAGGCGTAAAAATCATCTATCGTTCATCCAATGCACGGGTTGCGAATGTGGATTCCAATGGATTAGTAAGCATACAAGGTGCAGGAGAAACGACGATTACTGCGAAGATTGCAGATGAAAAAAATTACAATGCCGCTTCAGCGGTATATAAGCTTACGGTAAAAGCAAAGCCGATCAGTTCCTGTAAGATTGCTCTTTCCTCAAAAAGCTATACCTATACAGGAAAAGCTATAAAACCTGTACCCAGTATAAAACAAGGCAAAGCCGCATTAAAGAACGGAAGAGATTTTAAGATAAGCTATAGTGCCAATAAGAATACCGGTAGAGCGACAATCAAAATAATCGGTATAGGAAAATATACAGGCAGTAAAATTTTATATTTCTATATTGTGCCCAAAAAAGTGACGGTAACCAGAATCAAAAGCTCTGCAAATGCGAAATTGAGTATCAAGTATAAGAAAGTAACAGGTGCAAGCGGTTATCAAATTGCATTTAGAAAAAAAGGAACAGGCAAATGGAGTTATGCGACAGTATCAAATAAAACTGCCTCTAAAACATTGTCAAAGCTAAGCCGTAAGAAAGAATACGAGGTAAAGGTCAGAGCATATAAGAAAGTCGGAAAAACCAAGTATTATGGAGCTTACAGCAAAGTAAAAAAAGGCAAGGTAAAATAATAGAGCTTACTGCTATGGTCATCACAAATCAAGAGCAAAGAACAAGGCTATTCTATTGAAACGCCTAAGACAAAAAGAGGTGTAAGACAGGTTCCATTGAGTGAGGAAACGATACAGGCGTTCCAGAGAGTTATCAAGAAGCGCCCAGAGATTAAACAAACACCATGAGATAGCATTGCCACACATCACACCGTATTCGCTACGCAGCACATTCTGTACGAAACTTGCACAAAATGCCCGAATAGCATGTAAAATAAGGTTATTCGGGCATTTGAAAAGTTACCAGATATAAGGCCCGGCAGACAGCCGGGCCTTTGACTCTTATTTCTCTGATTCAGCGGAACAAACTGCCGCTGATCACAAGCTTCTGAATTTCATTGGTGCCTTCATAGATCTGTGTGATCTTGGCATCTCTCATCATGCGCTCTACATGGTATTCTTTCATGTAACCGTTGCCTCCGAGCATCTGTACGGCTTCCTGTGAAACCTGCATAGCCGCATCGGTACATACCATTTTTGCTTTAGCCGCAGAGATAGAGTAACTGCGTCCTTCCTGTTTATCCATAGCAGCTTTATAAAGCATATACTGTGCCTGTTCAATCTGTACAGAGAGTTCCGCCATTTTAAACGCCAAATACTGATTTTTAAACAGTGGTTTTCCAAACTGCTGGCGGTCTTTCAGGTACTGGAGAGCGATGTCATAAGCGCCCTTTGCAATTCCAAGACCCTGGGCAGCAACACCGATTCTTCCGCCGTCCAAGTCTTTCATGGCAACAGCAAATCCCCTGCCTTCCTCACCTACCATATTTTCTTTTGGAACTCTTACATTTTCAAAGATAATCTCTGAAACCTGAGCACTTCTGATCCCACATTTGTTTTCGATCGTGCCGACAGAAACTCCCGGCATAGCTTTTTCTACGACAAAAGCAGATAATCCTTTTGTTTTCTTTTCCGGATCTGTCAGGGCAAATACAAGGAAGTAGTCAGCCAGAGGTCCGTTTGTGATAAAACATTTCAGACCGTTCAGAACATAAGCTTCGCCGTCCCAGAGAGCGGTTGTCTTACATCCGGCAGCGTCAGAACCTGCTTCCGGCTCAGTAAGACAGAAAGCACCCATCTTTTTACCGGACAGGACATCCGGAAGATATTTCTTTTTGAGCTCTTCGCTGGCAGAGTTGATCAGACCGCCGGAGAAGAGGGAAGTACATACAGAATAAGCAATTCCTACGGAAGAGTTTACTTTGGAGATTTCTTCTACAGCTAATACATAAGAGAGATAGTCGGCTCCCTGTCCGCCGTATTCTTTTGGAAATGGAAGACCGATCAGGCCCATCTGTCCCATTTTTGCATAGGCTTTTTCAGGGAATTTCCCTTCTTCATCATCTTTTAATACAGTTGGAAGCAATTCAGTCTGAGCCAGTTGTCTTGTAATATTCTGAATGGATAACTGCTGGTCGGTTAATTGAAAATTCATATTGAAACCTCTTTCTGTGTGAGCTTGGCAATCATTGCCGGAATCACATCATTTAAATCTCCTACAATCCCATAATCACAGATGCCGAAGATCGGCGCTTCTGGGTCTTTATTAATTGCAACAATATATTTTGATTCATTCATTCCTGCCAGATGCTGGATTGCGCCTGAGATACCACAGGCGATATAAATATCCGGACGTACCGTGGTTCCTGTCTGTCCTACCTGATGGGAAGCATCGATCCATCCAGCCTCTACACAAGCTCTGGAAGATCCAACTTCCGCACCGAGGACATCAGCTAACTCTTGAATCAAATGGAATCCCTCTGCGGATTTCAATCCCCGGCCTCCGGATACGATGATCCGCGCGTCTGTCAGATTGACCTGTTTCTTTTCTTTTTTAATAATTTCTACAAGCTTTGCTCTGATATCATTTTCTGAGAGATCCGGAATAAAAGTTTCCATTGTTCCGGCAGCCGTTTCCTGATGGATGGCTTTCTCCATGACGCCGGGTCTTACCGTAGACATCTGCGGCCGGTTCTTTGGGCAGACAATGGTGGCCATAAGGTTCCCTCCGAATGCAGGCCTTGTCTGAAGAATTTTTCCGTCTTCTGCGTCAATCTCAAGTTTTGTACAGTCTGCGGTAAGCCCTGTTCCAAGCCGGGCAGCAATCCTTGGTCCGATATCGCGGCCGATTGAGGTTGCGCCTACCAGAACAATCTCGGGTTTCTTTTCCTGGATCAGCTGTACAAAAGCGGAAGTATAGCCGTCGGTTGAAAAGCTTGCAAGGAGCGGATGTGACATATAGTAAACGACATCAGCGCCATAGTGAAGAAGCTTTTCAACTTCTGATTCAATTTTGTAACCTGGTATTACAACAGCAAGTTTTTTCTTAAGCTGATCGGCCAGCTTGCGGCCTTCTCCCATCAGTTCGATCGTAACGGGCTGTATGTTCCCTTCCCGTTGTTCTCCAAGGACCCAGACATCTTCATATGCACTCAGGTCGATTCCCTGGTTTACTTTTGCTCGTTCCATTTTCTGTCCTCCTTAAATCAAATTTGCCTGCAGAAGCTTCTCAATGAGGGTTTCCGCTTTGTCTGAATCCGTTCTTCCTTCGATGATCTCACTTTGTTTCGATTTAACAGGGACAAAGGAACGGTAAACATTGGTGGGAGAACCTTTTAGTCCGATCTGAGTCTGATCTACATCCAGATCAGAAAGACCTAACATCTTGATTTCTACATCTCCGTCATAAGCTCTGAAAATTCCCTGTACGGTCGGGAATCTTGGCTCGTTCAGTTCCTTGATGGCAGTCAGGAGTACCGGCAGTTTAGTGCGGATCTTATAGTCTCCTGTTTCCGTAAATCTTGTTACATTCAGAGCGTCTCCATCGCACTCGATATGTTTTGCATAGGTGATCTGTGGAATGCCAAGAAATTCAGCGATTTCAGGTCCTACCTGTGCGGTATCACCGTCAATGGCCTGTCTTCCGCATAGGATCAGGTCATAATCTCCGATTTTTTCAATGGCTGCCGCAAGGATTGTGGCAGTAGCCCATGTGTCAGATCCTCCGAATGCCCGATCGCTCACCAGATATGCATGGTCTGCTCCCATTGCAATCGCTTCTTTTAATGCATCTGCAGCCTGAGGAGGTCCCATACTTACGACGGAAACTTCGGCTCCTGTTTCTTCTTTCAGGACAAAGGCAGCCTCCAATGCATTTTTATCATCCGGATTGATAATGCTTGGGACTCCTTCCCGGATCAGTGTCCCGGTCTCCTGGTTGATCCGGACTTCGTTGGTATCCGGAACCTGCTTTACGCATACAATGATCTTCATGCTTTCCCTCCCATTACTTTCCGTTAGAATTTAAAACGGCTCTTGAGATCACGACCTTGTGGATCTCAGAAGTACCTTCATAGATTTCAGTGATTTTGGCGTCTCTGTACATGCGTTCTAAAGGATAGTCTTTCATATAGCCATAGCCGCCATGGATCTGAAGGGCAAGATTCGTAACAAATCTTGCATTTTCAGAAGCGTTTAATTTTGCGATGGCAGCTTCTTTTGTGTGTGGCTGGCCAGTGCTTTTTAAATAAGCGGCATAGTAGATCATCCATTTTGCACACTCGGTTTTTGTGGCCATATCTGCAATATACCACTGAAGACCCTGAAGAGCTTTGATCGGGTTTCCGAACTGAACCCTCTCGTTCATATACTTGACACTCTCATCAAGCGCACCTTCTGCGATTCCCAGCGCCTGTGCTGCAACACCGATTCTGGCGCCGTCCAGAGCATTCATGGCCATCTTGAATCCGGCGCCTTCTTTGCCTACAAGATTTTCTTTTGGAACACGGCACTGGTCAAAGATTAATTCTGCGGTTTCTGAACCGTGGATTCCCATTTTGTTCTCAATCTTACCGACAGAGAATCCTGGTGTTCCCTTTTCTACTAAAATACAAGATAATCCTTTGACTCCTTTGGATGGGTCGGTCAGAGCAAAAATAAGAAGATATTTTGCCTGGCCTCCGCCGGAAATAAAGCATTTTGTACCATTTAAGACATATTCTCCAGTTTCCTCATCAAAAACAGCCGTTGTCCTTACCGCAGCGGCATCGGAGCCGGCATTGGGTTCTGTCAGCGCAAAAGCTGCAAGGTGTCCGCCGGATGTCACTTCCGGTAAATATTTTTTCTTTTGTTCCTCACTGCCGAACTTTAAAAGTACAGAAGCAAAGATGGTGTGAATAGACAGAATACCTGCCGTGGCTGCACATTTTTTTGCAAGTTCTGTGACTGTGATCACCTTATCAATGTCATTGCCTCCGCTTCCGCCGTATTTTTCCGGAGTCCCGATTCCAGTAAGACCGAGCCTTGCCATCTGCTCAAATGTATCTCTCGGAAAGATCCCGGTCTGATCCACATCTTCGGCCCGGGGCCCTACCACTTTTTCAGCAAATTCACGGACTGTCTTTTTCAGCATTTCCTGTCCGTCTGTCAGTTTAAAATCCATTTTTACCTCCCGCTCTCCTAATTACATTACGCCTTCGGCTTTTAGTGATTCCAGCTCCTCATCCGTGAGACCAAACACTTCTTTGTTATGCTGTCCCAACAGAGGAGCAGGAGTGTCTACACTGCCTGGAGTCTCAGTCAATTTGATCGGACAACCCTGGAAATACATTTCTCCGATGGTCGGATGATCCATGTGAACCATCATCTCTCTCGCCTGGAAATGCGGATGGTCGATGGCTTCCTGCATATCCAGTACAGGACCGCATGGGATACCGGCTTTGTCAAACAGAGCTTCGATCTCTTTTTTTCCTTTGGAGGAAGCCCATTCACTTATGAGCTGCTGCAGACCATCTTTGTAGTTTTTGCATCTCAGATCATTTGTCTTATAACGCGGATCATCGAGCAGGTCTTCCCGGCCGATGGTCTCACAGAAAGTTTTAAACAGGCGGTCGTTGCCCACACCAATCGCAATATATCCATCTTTGGCTTCATAGATATCAAATGGAGCGATCGAAGGGTCGATATTTCCCTGACGCTGAGGGATCACACCATCCATAGTCGTCGTAACAATGGCGTTTTCCAGCAGACTGAAAATGGTGTCTGCCATAGCAACATCTACCTGCTGTCCCTGTCCGGTGCGTTCTCTGTTAAACAGTGCCATCAGGACGCCTACACACAGATAGATTCCGGTCACATTGTCAGCGATAGAAGGCCCTACTTTGGTAGGAGGAGAGTCCGGGAATCCCGTCATGTTTACCATTCCTCCCATAGACTGGGCAACAATATCGTAACAAGGACGGTTAGACAGCGGACCGTACTGTCCGAAGCCGGAACCGGAAGCATATACGATGCTCGGATTGATCTTTTTTAATGTTTCATAATCTACTTTTAATTTTTTGGATACACCGGCCCGGAAATTTTCAACGACCACATCGGCATCTTTTACTAAATCATAAAAGATTTGTCTGGCCTTGTCGTTTTTAAGATTCAGGGTGACCCCTTTTTTATTACGATTTAAGAATGCATAAAACCCGCTTTCACCACTTTTTTCATCGATCGGTCCCCAGCTTCTGCACTGGTCTCCCTGGATAGGCTCAAATTTTATGACATCGGCTCCGTTGTCTGCCAGCAGGGTCGTGCAGAACGGTCCGTTATATGCATGTGTCAGATCCAGAACTTTAACGCCTTCTAATGCTTTCATGTACTCCTCCTTTTATCTAAGCTTTCATTTTATGTTCCGGAATTTCATAAACAAAGAATGCCTCGGTTGAGATCTCCGGATCGCTGAGCATATCAATAGAACTTTCAAATTCAGGTTCTTCAGGAATTTGGGCCACTTTAAAAGAACGGCACTGAATGTAGACTTTATTTCCTTCAGTTTTTGTGACTCTTGCGATGAATTCCATATAATCCCCGGCAAAGACAGGGTTATATAAACGGATCTTTTCCACAAGGCAGCATCTTCCTGTATTGCCGCATACTTTTGCCATTAAGCGGTCTGCGGTATCACCCATATAAGTAATGGAGCGTGCGCCGTTTACTACACCTCCGCCATAAAATTCATCTCTGCTTGACATTCTGTATCTCATTGTTACTGTCTGTTCGCTCATATCAAAACCTCCTTGATTTGTTTATATCTATCCTAATATGTAATATTAATCGATTGCTTTCCATGGATCTTTGACCGTTCCATCCGGCTGTACTCCCCGCTGAAGTTGTTTTTTAACTACGAGGATAACGTTTCCTTCTGTGATCAGCTTAGGTTCATCAAAATAGTACATATCTCCATCCTTAGCGCCTTCGATTCCGAGTCTCTTTGCAGGAGTAGCCACTTTAAAAGTCTGGATCAGGCAGGTCCTTGATGTGTTTCCTACTTTGACCATAGTTGCCTTAAAGTCCAGCTGGTCTCCCACGTAAGCATCTTCCATGAATTTCACATCGTTATAACCGAGGCAGAGGGATTCGTCCCCATCATTTAAAATCATCAGTTCTGTCTCTACATCGCCGATGAAATCAAACTGTCTGCCAACCGGGATTACACCTTCCGGATTATTGGCATCTGCTGTAGTCATTTTGTAGCTTAAAAATGCTTCTGTTCTCATAATTTCTTACCTCCTGTGGCTGTTTAATTTTTGCTCTTGACTTTACTTTAATGCATCCGGCAAATGCACAGTCAATGGCTATTTTAGAAATGGCTGGGGACTTTTTTAGGTAAAAGAAAACAACTGTCCTGTGGGGGAGGGTTGATTTTAATGATAATTATCAGAGATCTTATGAAACGGTAAGAACTTTTTGCTTCCATGGTTACGTTTTACATGTGGATATACATTAAGGAGGGATAAAAATAGGGAAGACTTTTGTCTGAAGAAATTATCAGATATAGGCAAATGAGTATGGAAATAGTATAATGACAATAGTTGTAAAAATGACACACAAAGTTTGAGACAGGGGGCAGCAAATGAAAAAGTATATAGTCAGTATTGGCTTGCTTGTTATTTTTCGAGACGGATGTTACATTGAAAACAGATGGGAGTTATTTTATAACCGAAGGAATTTAGGTGGATTTTCTTAAACCCAGGCACGGTATTTATCGGAACATACCGGTTCGCGGAATGCAGTCTTATAAAGATAAAGAGAATAAGGAGCATAAACTTTTATATTATGCTGATTTGAAATTAGATGTAAATAATATCAATACATATGCATCGTATGCTAAAAAGAATGGAAATTTTGTACTAAACTGGGTAATGAAAAGACAAAAGTAAACAGTGGAAATATTCTATTCCAAAAGGAAGTCGGTTTACGATACATTTCCCGAAAAAAATAAGATCTTCACAGATTAAATTTTACACAGGAGGAACCATTTCTTTCGACGATGAATGTTCCGGAGCGAATGACAGGGGCAGTAGAAGCAACAGAAGAAAAATTAAAGAATTATTATCAGGATATGATTTATACAGAAGGGTCCAGAGTGGCAAGATTCATCAGCAGTATTCTGACCATGATACCAATAGCAGCATTTATGATATGTAGTACACAGTACGGGATATTAAGTGAAGATGAGCAGCACTATGAAATGTATATGTTTGCTGCAGTGTGTATTGGCTTTTTTATTATATTGCATGTTACAGATCACTGGTATTCTTTGTCTTTGGAAGACAGAAAAAGAGATCTGATTACTGCAGGTATTCTATTGACCGCATATATGAAAAAAAGAACGAAGCAATGTGTTGAGTGGATGGGATATCTTGTCGGGCTAAGAGATTTCATAGAAAATGCAGAACTGGACCGAATGAAAGCTCTGGGTGAACAGTTTCCGAATCTATTCTATCATATATTTCCTTATGCTTATGTATTTGGTCTGTCAGAAATCTACGCAGATAAGCTGGAGAAGCTGAATGTGGAAATGCCGGTTTGGAAGCGCTGAAGGGGATTACATATTCAGGGCTCAATATATGAAAGACTTTCATCAGGATTTTAATACATCGATTAACATAGACAGTTCTTCAGGTTCCGGAGGAGGTTTCGGAGGAGGCGGCAGCCGGTGAGATCGGTGTGGCAAAAGGAGTGTTTTTCCAAAAGAACTTGTAGAATCCTGTAACGGCATGGTAATATAAAGGGAAATACAGGAGGTTGAAAAAGTGGGAAACAAAAAAGTTCTCAGAATGGTGCAGATTGCTCTGTTCATAGCCATCATTTTTATTATGACATTTACACCGCTTGGATATTTACGACTTGGGATACTGGAAATATCGCTCCTTACGATCCCGGTAGGGGTGGGAGCCATGATTTTTTCACCGGCAGCCGGAGCAGTGCTGGGACTGTCATTCGGACTTATCAGTTTTGCAAGATTTTTTGGGATGAATCCATTCGGGGCAGTCCTGGTTGGGATCAATCCGTTTTATGCCTTTTTGGTGGCAGTGCCTACAAGGACGCTTATGGGATTTTTGACAGGAGTGATCTTTAAGGCGCTGAGCAGAGGCAAAAGCGCTAAGACTGCCCGCTATTATATCGGAGGTTTTTGTGCGCCGTTTCTAAACACCGTATTTTTTATGGGTGTCATGGTACTGTGCTACTGGAATACAGAATACTTCCAGAACCTCAATTCTACCATGGGCAATCTGAATCCGCTGATGTTTATCTGTGCATTTGTGGGAGTCAATGCAGTGGTCGAAATTCTGGCAGGGTCTGTCGTCGGAGGCACAGTCGCGAAGATCCTTCATAAGGCACTGAAAAATACTTAGGCAGCATGCAGAGTGAAAAGCAAGAACAGCAAGACAAAAACAGGTTCCGCTGGTTGGACGGAACCTGTTTTTATATTTAATGAAAAGAGAGGATTAAAATATATGAAAAACTATATTTAAAGTATATCAGAATCCTTTCGAGATACAATGTATAGAAAATAAACAATTATAAACGAAATATAAACAAATCTTAGAAAATTCTTAGGGAACTTATTTTGTATACATATTGTAATATTCTTCGCTTGTCATTACATCTGCAAACTTCTCATTTAAGGAGGCCATATAAACATTATGAACGGTATCGGCAGACAGAACTGATCCGTTCCAGTTTAAATCTTTTGCTGCACATGTATCTGAAAGAAGAGTTACATGATATCCATAATCCTTTGCAGCACGTACTGTTGTGTCCACACACATGTGCGTCATCATTCCGCATATGACGAGATCCGTGATTCCTGCATCGCTGAGTTCTTTTTGTAAGTCTGTCTTATAGAAACTATTGGGATAATTCTTAACAATAATTTTTTCACTTTCAAGTGGAGTAATTGAATCGTGGATACATGACCCGAGTGTTTCCGGAATAAAAAAATTTGCATTTGAATCAGATAAATGCTGAACATAAAATACGGGCAGGTTTTCAGCCCTGAATGACCGGAGCAGCCTTTTGATCGTATTTAATGCCTCATCTGGATGAACCAGCTCACATTTTCCGCCTGCAAAATAATCATTCTGCACATCGATAATCAATAATGCTTTTTTCATTCTAACATATCCTTTCTGTAATGAAATTAGTTGTTACAGAAAAGAATAAAAGAAAGATATGAGAAAGTAAATTACTTACTTTTTCGTATATACAATATTTAATAAGGGATACCTTTTCTGTCCAGTGAATCCTTCATGCCATGGTGAAGCATATGATCGATTCCGATTTCCTGCATGATCTTTACAGCAGCAAGCATTTTTTCACCCTGTTCTGTTAAATAGTATTCCACTCTGAGGGGATATCCCTCAAATGTTTTTTTAGTTACTAATTCAAACTGCTTCAACTCATTTAATTGTTCTAAAAGCATTTTTTGAGTAATACCTTCAATGCCGCGGTGAAGTTCAGAAAAAGAACACTTTCCTTTTCTTAGCTGGAAAATAATTATAGTTTTCCATTTGCCTCTTATCATGTCGTGGACAAGTTCTAAAGGACAGGTATAATTCTCTCTAAGTTTCATTTTATCATCCTCCATTATAAAGAGAATAACATAGAACAAGGGTGTTTAAAACAGCTGATACTGGTCAGTTGTCTTAAAACACCCTTGTCCTATGTTTAATGAAAAGAGAGGATTAAAAATATATATGAAAAACTATTATACCAGGCAGGGAATACATCCGGTAATTATGTACCCTGCAGGATTAAGGCATGTTTAAAGTATATCAGAATCAATACTTAATTCAATGTATAGAAGATAAACATTTCTAAATGAAGTATAAACAAACCTTAGAGAAATCTTATGAAACAAAAGAAAAAAGGCTTATCCTTCTTTAATAAAAAAGTTTTGTATACTCCGTTTGTGTATCTGCAATATGATAAATATATATGATGTCTTTCATCTGCCGATAGATTGCTATATGTTTTTTACAGATCACCATTCTGTATACTTTTTCATTCAGCCAGGTATCGGGAGTTACAGATCCTGAATTGGGGAATTCCGACAGGCGTTCTATGGTGTCTAAAATGTGTTCGCTTACCTTTAGTGCTGTTTCTGAGTCAAACTGTATAAGATAATAATCCTCTATTTTTTTCAGGTCTTCCCATGCAGTCGGAAGAATTTCAATTTTACATTTCATTTGCCCGCTCCTGCAGTTTTTTTCTTGCCTCTGAAACACTGAGTGTTTTTTCTCCCTCAATTCGTTCCTGTTCTGCCTGAAGAACTTTTGCCCGCAGCTGTAAAATCTGATCTCTCTTCTCAAAAGCAGCAATGTCCATGAGAACCAAATCTCCTTCGCCATTTTTGGTTATATATATCGGCTCCTTGGTTTCTTTTGCAAGTTTTGAAATAGTAGTATAGTCATTTCGCAATGATGCGGATGCTTTGATGATCATTTTTCTACACCTCTCTTATATACATATTTTTATATAATTATATCAATATAATGATATAAAGTAAAGGGCGTTAAAAATTTTAAAAAAACCGTTGACAGATAAAAAAACAAATGATATTATTATCTCAACAAGAAAACAATAACAATTACTGTTATTAAAAAATCTTGGACAGAAAATAAAAAAAACAAAACATAGAATCAAAAGAAAAGGAGATCATTATTATGAAGAAATGGGTTTGTACAGTATGCGGTTACGTTCACGAGGGAGATACTCCACCGGAGAAATGTCCTACATGCGGAGTTCCGGCAGAGAAGTTCAAAGAGCAGACAGGAGACAGAGAGTGGGCTGCTGAGCATGTAGTCGGAGTGGCACAGGGAGCCAGCGAAGACATCATGACAGATTTAAGAGCAAACTTTGAAGGAGAATGCTCCGAAGTAGGCATGTATCTTGCGATGAGCCGTGTAGCACACAGAGAAGGATATCCAGAAATCGGATTATACTGGGAAAAAGCTGCACTGGAAGAAGCAGAGCATGCATCAAAATTTGCCGAACTGCTCGGAGAAGTCGTGACAGACAGCACAAAGAAAAACCTTGAGATGAGAGTAGAAGCAGAAAATGGGGCGACAGCAGGTAAGTTTGACCTTGCAAAAAGAGCGAAGGCAGCAAACTTAGACGCAATCCATGACACCGTACATGAGATGGCAAGGGATGAAGCCCGCCATGGAAAAGCTTTTGAAGGATTACTGAAGAGATACTTCGGATAGACCTTAAGTATTTCCCACAGCCAGATCAAAGGCTGTAAAAAAGAAATTCATACACTTTTCTTGATCATACACCTCTATTTCATATGAGAAGCCGGGAGCATTCCCGGCTTCTTTTGCACATAAATGAATCTTACAGCATACCCTATGAATATGCTGCGTCGTTTGCGCTGAAAGATGCGCACTACGCGCTGGGATGTTTTCCGTCTGTTCAGGATGGGTATACTAAAGATAAAGATCCGAAACAGCTAAGCAAAACGAATTATGAGGTGAAGATTGAGATGTTAAATGAAGAAAAGATTTGTTCAAGAATGGTAGAAATGGCAAACCGCTCAGACGGAAAGAAAGGACTTTACTGTATTTGCAGCCATATGGGCTGGGCAGGCTTCCTTTCAGACGGCGGCAGGGTTGAAATTCCATTGGAAGGAATACCGGGACATATTAAAACAGACAGCATTAGGATTGATCGGAGAATACCCGGGGAATGGCTGCACAACTACCGGGTTTCAGCAGAAAAAATTTGTTTTTCCAATTATATTCCCGGGGAGGTAATGCTGAAAACAGACGACCGGATGGGAAGAGAAAAGAGTATTGTGCTGCATGTGAAGATCCACAGGGACAGAATGTCATAGTTCCCTGCAAAGATATTTAGTGGTATACTGGTATCAAACATAAAAGGAGGAAAAGAGAATGATAGCATTGATAGTTATATTAGTAATTGCTGCAGTATTGGTGATCTGGCTGATCAGTTCGTATAACGGGTTTATTACCCTGAGAAATAAGACAGAGGAGGCATACTCTGCGATGGATGTATCCCTGAAAAAGCGGTATGATTTAATCCCAAATTATGTGGAAACCGTTAAGGGTTATGCAAAACATGAGGCGGGGACGCTGGAAAAGGTAGTGTCAGCCAGAAATATGGCCATGGGAGCTTCAGATCCGGAAGAAAGGCTTGCCAATGAAAATGTACTTACCGGCGCACTGCGTTCTTTATTTGCGGTCGCGGAAGCTTATCCGGATTTGAAAGCAAACCAGAATTTTATACAGCTTCAGGATCAGCTTCAGAGGATCGAAGAAGAGATCGCAGGTTCCAGAAGATATTACAACGGAGTTGTCAACAAGTACAATACCAAGGCAGAGATGTTCCCTGGAAATATTGTGGCAGGTATTTTTAAATTCACAAGAAAACCATTGTATGAGATCAGCGATGAGGCTGAGCGTGAGAATGTAAAAGTATCGTTCTAGTGCTCTGACGCAGGGAGGTCATTATGAAAAAATTATGGGGCTCCGGCTTCATCGCAGTTGTCCTGCTGGTCCTGTGTATAGGGGCAGGATCTGCACTGGAAAGCATATCAGGGCTGTCTCCGTCCAGTGTGGAGTCAGACCCTTACATGTATACAAAGCAGTTTGAGACAAAGGTTGTGGTTGGAAACGACGGTTCCTATGACATTACAGAAAAAATAAACGTGAGATTCATGGAAGACCGTCATGGCATTTACCGCTATATCCCAAGAAAAGGGACCATAGCTTCCTATGATAAAAAGGGGAAGATTCAGAAAACACCTTTCTATGCTTCTGTAAAACTGCTCCGTGCCAATGAAACTGTGGATGAGAGCAGTGAAAACGGCAGCAGGGTCTTACGGTTTGGAGATGAAGACAAGACAGTGAGGGAAGGGATTTATAAGTTTGAATACCTTCTCAGCCCGAAATTCCAGCAGAAAAGTTATGATAACATCTACTATAATATTTTTCCGACACAGTGGCAGAACCAGATTCCGGCAGGGAGCAGGTTTACCATCCAGTTTCCGAAAAAGTTTGATATGGACCGGCTGAAGTTTTACTGTGGGGAATATGGATCGACAAAAGAGGCCGGAGATATTCTGTCGCTGGAAAAAGACGAAAAAAATCTTACAGTGACAGGGACTTTGAAGAAAAGTCTTCCACTTGGTTCCGGTCTTACCTGCTTTGCAGAAATGGATGCCGGATATTTCAGCGGGAACCAGCAGCTCACTGCAGTCCCATGGATAATATTAATTCCATCGGTGATCATATTCGCAGTTGTCCTCTGTATGTTCCTTATGTTCGGCAGGGATGAAAAAATTATTCCATCGATCCAGTATCAGCCGCCGGAGGGACTTGACAGTGCCGGAGTGGGCTACATCATCGATGGAAAAGTTCAGGACAAGGAAATGCTCTCCCTGATTCTTTACTGGGCAGACAGGGGATACCTCACCATTGAAGAAAAGAAAGGGAAGCTTACCTTCCATAGAAAGTCGGATCTTGAAGCTTCGGCGCCGGCATACCAGAGGATTATGTTTGACGACTTATTCAACGGTAAGGATGATGTAAAGATTGACGATCTGAAATATAAATATGCGGATACTCTTAATGTGGCAAAAAGTAAACTCATCCGGTATTTCGGAAGAGAAAAGCATTTTAGTATTTATACATCGGCTTCAAAAGCGGCAAGAGGGATCTCAATGGTGCTTGCGGCTCTTCCTTTGGGATTATTTATGGCGGTTACAAGTGTTTATTCGTATACGGGGATCGCAAGGATCATCGTTCAGACCATTTTATGGATGTTGTTGTTCGGTGGGATGATCTTATTTACAGCCGCGGTGGACAGCTGGTATGCCAAAAGCAGGGACAGCAGGAGGCTGTGGGTATTCTGGGGTCTTGCTTTAAGTTTTCTGTCTGCGGCAGCTTACACAGGAAGCTATGTTGTAAGAGTCAGAAATGGAGAGATTTTCAGCTATATCTGGGTCCTGGCCGCAGTGCTTGTTATGACCGGCGGAATGATCCTGATGACCGGATTTATGAAAAAGAGAACCCATCAGTGTATTGAGTGGATGGGGTATTTGGCGGGACTCCGTGATTTCATTGAGACCGCGGAGCTGGACAGAATGAAAATGCTGGCAAAAGATCAGCCGCAGATGTTTTATCACATCATGCCGTATGCCTATGTATTCGGTCTTTCCGATGTGTTTGCTGAGAAATTAAAAGATCTCGGTCTGTCTGCGCCTGACTGGTATGAAACAGACCGGCAGTTTACATTTTTTGATTATTATATCTTTAACCGGTGTTTAATGGGAAGTATGGCCCATGTGACGAATACTCTTTCCGTGCCGGAACCCCCGAAAACATCATCCGGAAGCGGAGGCTTCGGAGGAGGCTCCTTTGGCGGAGGGGGATTCTCCGGGGGCGGTTTCGGCGGAGGCGGAGGCGGAAGCTGGTAGAAGAAAATGAAAGGTGGAGGAACAAGTGTATAAAAATGTTTCAAAGTTATTGATCTATGGTGATATGGAGCCTGACTCCATTCTGATGCAGCTCAGTGATATTTTCCGCTGCATGGATGAGAAAAGCCAGACGAAGGAAGTTTTGACGACCAGGGTTTTCAGGCAGATCAAACGTATCCTTCAGGTGGCGACAGACTATGGATTCGATGAGAACCTCTGGCATAACTACCTGACATTTCTGCTGATCACCAATGAAAATCCATTCAGCATTACCTGTGAAAAGGTAGGCGCCAGAGAAGGAAGCGTGAATTATTTTGCGGAAAATGATTTCCGGGCATTTAAGGAGCTGTTTGACTATGACTTTTCGAAGATTGAAGAATATCTGGGAGTGGACTGCTTCAGCCGTCTTTCTGACTATAAAGCGATTGGAAAGCCGGAGCTTATGTATAACAAAAATGTCAGCGAGAAAGTCCGGGCGCTGAGCCGGGAGTTGGAGCAGACGAGCGATGAACATGAATATTTCCGGGTAGTCACAAACTTTTATAAGGCTTACGGCGTGGGAATGTTCGGACTTAATAAGGCTTTCAGGATCGAGGAAAAAGCCGGAGGGGGCATTACATTCCGCGCAATCAACAATATGGATAAGGTGACTCTGTCCGATCTGGTCGGATATGAGATCCAGAAGAAGAAGCTGGTCGATAACACGGAAGCCTTTGTCCAGGGGCGCAAGGCGAACAATGTGCTGCTGTTCGGAGACAGCGGTACCGGTAAATCTACCAGTATCAAGGCCATTGTCAATCAGTATTATGACCAGGGCCTGAGGATGATCGAGATATACAAGCATCAGTTTAAAGATTTGTCCAATGTGATCGCACAGATCAAAAACCGGAATTATCGTTTTATTATTTACATGGACGATCTGTCTTTTGAAGAGTTTGAGGTAGAATATAAATTCTTAAAGGCAGTTATTGAAGGCGGCGTGGAGACAAAGCCGGAAAATATCCTGATCTATGCTACATCCAACAGGAGGCATCTGATCAAGGAGACTTGGAGCGACCGGGATGATGTGAAGAATGAAAACGGTATGCACAAGTCCGATACGATGGAAGAGAAATTGTCTCTGGTAAACAGGTTCGGTGTAACAATAAGCTACTCTAAGCCTACTCAGAAGGAATACTTCAACATTGTGATACAGCTTGCAAGAAAAGAAGGGATCACGATGCCGGATGAGGAACTGCAAAAAGAGGCCAATAAATGGGAATTGTCCCACGGGGGAATATCCGGAAGGACGGCACAGCAGTTTGTGAATTATCTGATGGGAATTGAAAAGAGTGAAACCTGATAGGATAGAAGAGGGGCCATGCAATGATTTTGCTGCATGGCCCCTTTTGTAGACACAGCATTTTTTAGAGAAGATGGAATTTCATACCCGTCAAGTTGTTTTTGTTTACAATGCTTCCACGCTTCAGATTTTAAAGGCCTCTCTGGCCTGCCTGGAACACCTTCTTCCGACGGTGAGAATAATACCGGTGTGCCCTGTGGGAATACTTTTTCAGGAAGACGGCATCATCATCACATAAGATGATTCTCATAATCAGGCACCTCCATCTGATCTGCAATTTCTAAAAACGTGTCTACAATGTCGGGGTCAAACTGTGTGCCGCGGTTATTTTTCAGTTCCTGCAGTGCAATTTCCGGGTCCATTCCTTTTCGGTAGCACCGGGTGGCAGTCATAGCGCTCGTGGTGATATAGTGTCCCTTCACAGAGTCCGGGAAGCATTTTAATATCCTTTAGGATGTAAGCACCGACAATGGTATGGTTTTTCATCATTTCATATTCTTCTGGAGTCAGTTTGTCCTGTTTTTTCAAAATAGCATCTGGAACGCCTATTTTTCCTACATCATGTAGTAATGCAATAAAATATACGTTCTCACAGTCGTCTTCCGTATACCCAAGATGCCGTGCGATCTGTTTTGAATAGTATGCAACTCTCATAGAATGTCCATTGGTATCAGGGGCCTTGGCATCGATTGTGTTGGCTAAAGCTGCCATAGTCTGAATATAGGCGGTTTCCATCTGACGGATTTTTTCATCCAGTTTCTTCTGAAGATCTCTTCGATACTCCAGCAGTTCGAGTGCCTTCTCAACTCTGCTTAAAAGCACCTCTTTTACAACTGGCTTGCCAATGATGTCATATGCTCCCATAGATATACAGTCGGCTTCTGTCTGATCACCTGTACCGGAAGTTAAAAAGATTACTGGAATTTCAGAAAGATCTGGTGCTCCATGGTTTTTAACGCAGTAGTTCCGGAAATGGCCGGAAAGACATGATAGGAATCTTTCAGGAGCATCATGACCTGGTTCAGGACAGTCTTGCCATGATCATATTGCAGACATCGGTAATCAAAGCAGAAGTTCAGAAATATTCAGGATTGCATTCATAGACGTGCGGATCTCGTGGGTCATATTTGCAAAAAAATCCATTTCATGCTGAGTAAACCAGTCATCGGGCTGTACCGGAGTACAAAGCTCATTGCCTCTCTGCCTGCTATCTACTATTATAGTATAACAAGTGGAAAAGAAAAAGGTGTTATCATACGCCAATAACGAAAGGAATCACCGTAGGCAAAGGCCATGTTGTCATCAGTGCCAATCAGATTTATAAGTATAAGAAGAATCAGAGATAGAAAATGCGGGCTGTATCCTATTATAATCAATCTGTAATTAATCATCAGCTGAGGAAGGACAGCTGCAAATTTTTTTCTCAAAAATGAAATAAACTCCTTTTGCAGAAGAGCCGTCCGGCAGACCGGGCGGCTCTTCTGGCAATTCAAAGTACATTTTATTTCTTATACCGATACACATCATTGGCACTCACCACAACATCTCCCGGATGCAGGGTGATATTTCTCGCTTCTAAGAGCTCCGATACCGTACACACCTGAAAGCCTTTCTTTTCAAGCTTAGGGAGTACCTTTTTCACAGCTTCCGCCGTAGGAGCATGAATGTCATGCATCAGGATGATATCTCCATCCCTGGCCTGCTTTAAAATGGCATCAGCGGTCTTATCTGCATTCAGTGTTTTCCAGTCCAGAGTATCAATACTCCACAGGATCAGCGGATCTTTGACCGTATTTTTGACGGTTCTGTTAATAGACCCGTAAGGCGGCCTTAAAAGTCCTACATCAGATCCGGTGACAGAAGCAATGGCTTCATTCATCCGTGACATCTGTTTTTTTACACCCTTTTTACCGAGCTTTGTGAGCAGAGGATGGTTCCAGGAGTGTCCGGCGACTTCATTGCCTGATTCCTCAACTTTTTTTACAAGGTCAGGATAATATTTTGCATTCTGGCCAAGCATAAAAAAGGTAGCCCTTGCATTGTTTTTATCCAGGGCTTTGAGTATTTTCTCCGTATTTTTTCTGGAAGGTCCGTCATCGAATGAAAATGCAATGAGTTTTTTCTCGGGATTGACTCGTTTGGGAAGAAAGGGGAAATCACCCAGATTAAATTGTGTAATTTCGCGGAGAATCTTCCGGCTCTTTTGAATCTCTCCATTGGCAGCCGAGGATTCCTGAAGAGAACTTGTCTCTTTACTGGTCCTGAACAGGTAGATGCCCTGAAAAACAATGATTGACAGCATTAAGATCAGCACTGCAGTTTGTCCTTTGTTTAATCCTTTTTTCATTTGTGCCTCCTATCCATACATAGTATTTCCGTTTTCCAGCAATCCTTGACAAAAGAACATGGAAAGGCAGGGTGAAATTACAAGCTATAATTTATTGTATGTGAACAGATCTGAATATATAATGAGTTTTTTTCATTGTTTTTGGGCGGAAGCTTCTGTTTGGAAGATTACATGGAACAAGAAAAATTTGTGTTATAATAAATATCATATTGTGAGAATTTTTGAATAACCCTTATTTGACGGAGTATAAAGGAGATGGTCTTTATGGACATCAAGAGAATCGGAGAGGCGGGACAGCTCAGATCGATGGATGTGGTAAACGGATTTGAGGTCCGTCCGGGGTTTTACTTACAGAACGGCGCCACAGCGATCGAAGGAGGCGTGAGTTTCACCGTACATACGAAAAACGGGACTGCATGTACATTAGTTTTATATAAAAGAAAGGCAAAGGAACCTTTCGCTGAAATACCGTTTCCGGAAAATTACCGGATCGGAAATGTTTACTCGATGATCGTTTTCGGCCTGGATATCCGGAAAATCGAATACAATTACAGAGTTGACGGACCGAAGGATTTAAAAAAGGGACTCTTGTTTGACAAGGAGCGGTATCTTTTAGACCCTTACGCAAAAGCCGTCACAGGTCAGAGCAACTGGGGAGAAAAACCCGAGTACAGCAGGGACTGCTACCGGGCCAGAGTCGTCTCCAATGACTTTGACTGGGGAAGAGCCAGGAGAAAACCTGCGGATATGCGGGACCTTATCATCTATGAGCTTCACACCAGGGGATTTACAAAACACCATACGTCAGATGTAAAACATCCGGGTACCTTTGACGGGATCAGGGAAAAGATTCCCTATCTGAAGGATCTGGGCATCAATGCTGTGGAACTGATGCCTATTTTTGAATTTGACGAGACGAGGGATACCAGGTATGTCAATGGAAAGAAACTTCTGGACTACTGGGGTTACAATCCTGTGAGTTTTTTTGCGCCGAATACAAGCTACAGCTCGGAGAAAGAATTTAACAGAGAGGGTACAGAGCTTAAATACCTGATCCGGGAACTTCATGACAATGATATCGAAGTGATCCTGGATGTGGTGTTCAACCACACGGCGGAGGGAAATGAGAACGGTCCGTTCATATCTTTTAAAGGATTTGACAATAATATATATTATATGCTTACGCCGGACGGAAAATATTATAATTTCAGCGGCTGCGGCAATACACTGAACTGTAACCACCCGGTCGTTCAGAATATGATCCTGGACTGTTTAAGGTATTGGGTGACGGATTACCGGATCGACGGATTCCGGTTTGATCTGGCGTCTATTCTCGGAAGAAGTGAGGACGGTTCACCCTTAAGCAAGCCTCCGCTTTTGGAAAGGCTGGCATTTGACCCGATCCTGGGCCGTGTGAAATTAATCGCAGAGGCATGGGATGCCGCGGGTCTTTATCAGGTGGGTACGTTCCCGTCATGGAACCGGTGGTCTGAGTGGAACGGCAGATACAGGGACGATATGAGAAGATTCCTGAAAGGAGATCCGGGCCTTGTGAAAGCCGCGGCCCAGAGGATGAGCGGCTCCAGGGATATCTATGACAGGGAGAGCCGCGGCGATACAGCTTCGGTAAATTTTATTACCTGCCATGACGGATTCACTATGTGGGATCTTTATTCCTATAATGAAAAACACAATCTGGATAACGGATGGGACAATACAGACGGAGACAACAATAATAACAGCTGGAACTGCGGTGCAGAAGGGTGGACTGACCGGCAGGATGTGATAAGGCTCAGGAAAAAGCTTGTGAGAAATGCTTTTGCGGCGCTGATGACCAGCCAGGGTGTCCCGATGATGTATGCGGGGGATGAATTTTTAAATACCCAGTACGGCAATAACAATGCCTACTGTCAGGATAATGAAATCTCGTGGCTGAATTGGGATCTGCTTTTGGAAAATCATAAGATCTCTCAGTTTGTCAAAGAGATGATCCGGTTCAGAAAAAAACATCCGGTGTTAAGATCCAGAGGGAAGAATGCGCTGTGCGGACTGCCTTCGGTCAGCTTTCACGGAGAAGAGCCGTGGAAGTTTAAGGAGGATTACGAAAACCACCTTCTGGGCGTCCTGTTTGCCGGGAGAGAAAAAGATAGTGACACAGATGACATTGTTTATGTTATGATGAATATGCATTGGGAGCCGCATACCGTGAGGCTTCCGGAACTTCCACTGGATTATTTCTGGGAGATTTTTTCAGACACGGCCGACGAGCCGAAAAACGGCCGGCTGCCCGGAGGGGAGATCCGGCTGGAAGAGCGGAGTATTATCATATTAGAAGGGAACCAAATGGGACGGAAGGGAAATGTCATCTGTCTCTAAAGATAAAGTTTAAGTAAAGGAAGAGAATGTAAGATGTGGATTGCAGATCAGTGGAACGATTATGAAGTTTTAGATACTTCTTGTGGTGAAAAATTAGAAAGATGGGGAGACTATTATTTAGTACGGCCGGACCCTCAGGTTTTATGGCAGACACCAAAGAAGTTAAAGCAGTGGAAGAAGCCCAACGGACATTATCACAGGAGCAGCAAAGGCGGCGGACAGTGGGAGTTCTTTGATCTCCCGAAGACCTGGGATATCAGGTACAGGGAGCTTATATTTCATTTGCAGCCATTCAGTTTTAAACACACAGGAGTTTTTCCGGAGCAGGCGGTGAACTGGGATTGGTTTTCAGATAAGATCAGAAAGGCCGGGCGCCCTGTGAAGGTGCTGAACCTGTTTGCCTACACAGGAGGCGCGACATTAGCGGCAGCCGCAGCCGGGGCAGCCGTCACCCATGTGGACGCTTCCAAAGGCATGGTAAACTGGGCAAAGGAGAATGCCCAGGCTTGCGGCCTGAAAGACAAACCAATCCGATGGCTGGTGGACGACTGTGTGAAATTTGTAGAGAGGGAGATCCGCCGGGGGAACCACTACGATGGGATCATCATGGACCCTCCGTCATACGGCCGGGGACCGAAAGGAGAGATCTGGAAGATCGAGGAGAAGATTTTTCCGCTTGTTCAGCTCTGTACAAAGATTTTGTCGAAGAACCCCTTATTTTTTCTGATCAATTCTTATACGACCGGACTTCAGCCGGCTGTGCTTTCCTATATGCTGGGAACGGAAGTCAAATCAAAGTTCGGCGGGAAAGTGACGGCAGATGAGATCGGGCTGCCGGTTTCTTCAAATGGCCTTGTTCTGCCATGTGGAGCCTCAGGCAGATGGGAATCGGTATAGATATTTCAGAAATCTTAATTTTTGCTGAATTTTGTTGGAATACGTAAAAAACAATTGAAATTTTTCTAACTTTGTTTATAATTAAAAAGAGCGTGTATACGAATAATTGACATTTAACATAATGATAATAATAGAAAATTCGAAAGGGGAATTTTGAAACATGGCAGGTTCAGATATCGGAATTGATTTAGGTACGGCCAGTGTCCTGGTTTACGCAAAGGGCAAAGGAGTCGTTTTAAAAGAGCCATCCGTAGTGGCATTTGACAGAGATACAAACAAGATCAAGGCAATCGGGGAAGAAGCCCGTCTGATGCTGGGAAGAACACCGGGGAATATCGTGGCAGTGCGTCCGCTGCGCCAGGGTGTGATTTCTGACTATACAGTGACAGAAAAGATGTTAAGCTACTTCATCAACCGCACCGTCGGAAAGTCTATCTTCGGACGGAAGCCGCGCATCAGCGTGTGTGTGCCAAGCGGCGCCACAGAAGTAGAGAAAAAGGCAGTTGAGGATGCGACCTACCAGGCAGGTGCAAGGGAAGTATCCATTATTGAAGAACCTGTTGCGGCAGCCATCGGCGCTGGAATTGATATCGCAAAGCCATGCGGAAATATGATTGTTGACATCGGAGGAGGAACAGCCGATATCGCCGTTATTTCCCTTGGAGGCGTTGTTGTCAGCACTTCCATCAAAGTTGCCGGAGATGATTTTGATGAGGCAATTGTGCGCTACATGCGCAAAAAACATAACTTACTGATCGGTGAGCGTACTGCTGAGGACATTAAGATCAACATCGGTACAGTCTACAAACGTCCGGAAAATGCAACGATGGATGTCCGCGGAAGAAACCTTGTGACAGGACTTCCAAAGACCGTTACCGTTACATCCGAAGAGACAGAAGAGGCTTTAAGAGAGCCTGCTTACCAGATCGTAGACGCTGTTCACAATGTACTGGAGAGAACTCCGCCTGAGCTTGCGGCCGATATCTCAGACCGCGGGATCGTTCTGACCGGAGGAGGATCTCTGATTCAGGGTCTGGAAGAACTGATCGAATCTAAGACAGGAATTAACACGATGACAGCAGAAGATCCTCTGACAGCAGTTGCCATCGGAACGGGAAAATACATTGAATTTTTATCCGGAGAAGACAAAAAGGGCGAGAAATAATCACTTAGTTTTTCAGCACTTTTTTATGCCGGAAGAGGACAACCAGGGTATTTTATCCTGGTTGTTTTGTTACGCCGGGCGTTTGGATAAAGGAGGGGAGAAGCATGGGACGGATTTCCGGATATGTTGACCATGTCCGTTTTCGGAATGAAGACAATGGATATACGGTTCTGAGTCTTGATATGGACGGCGATGAGGAGACTGTGGTCGGTGTGTTCCAATTTCTGCACGAAGGCGAGTATATGGAACTGGAAGGTGAATATGTGGAGCATCCGGTACATGGACCCCAGTTTCAGATGACTTCTTATGAGGTTACTATGCCGGATGACATTCAGAGCATGGAACGGTACTTGGGTTCCGGGGCCATCAAAGGGGTTGGCCCTGCGATTGCCAAGAGGATTGTCAAAAAGTTTAAGATGGATACCTTTCGCATCATTGAGGAGGAACCGGAGAGGCTTGCAGAGGTAAAAGGAGTCACTGAAAAGAGAGCACGCAGCATTGCAGTGGAGTTTTCCGAGAAGCAGGAAATGCGTCAGGCCATGATGTTTCTGTCCGACTATGGGATTACCACCAATCTGGCGGTGAAGATTTTTAAGGAATACGGTGATAAGCTGTACGGCGTAATTCAGAATAATCCTTATCAGATGGCGGATGATATAGAAGGCGTAGGATTTAAGATTGCTGATGAGATCGCCAGACAGGTAGGCATCGGCAGCAGTTCGGATTACCGGATCATATCGGGCATTTTTTATACCCTGATGCAGGGCCTTGCGTCGGGGCACATCTATCTGCCCAAAAAAATCCTTTTAAGAAATACTTCAAGGATGCTTGAGGTGGAAGAGGAGATGATTGAACCTCATCTTTTGGACATGATGATAGAGAAAAAGATCATAATAAAGGAAGAAGAGGACCAGACAAGAATTTACGGGGCGGCCCAGTATTATCTGGAACTTAACACGGCCAGGATGCTGTGTGATCTCAATATGACTTACGATGTGTCTGTTTCCGAGGTGAGGACCATGATCGCAAAAATTGAAGACGGTCTTCAGATCACCTTTGCGGAGAAACAGAAAGAAGCCATAGAAGCCGTTGCCGAAAATGGAGTCGTGATTCTGACCGGAGGACCGGGAACGGGAAAGACAACTACGATCAACGGAATGATCCGCTACTTTGAGTCTGAAACTCTGGATATCAGACTCGTGGCCCCCACAGGGAGGGCGGCAAAGCGGATGACAGAGGCTACCGGATATGAGGCAACCACCATCCACAGGCTGTTGGAACTGAACGGGGATTCCAGCAGCGGGGACAGCATGAAGTTTGAACGAAATGCCGCTAATCCTGTTGAAACCGATGTGATCATCGTGGATGAGATGTCCATGGTGGATATTTTTCTGATGAATTCCCTTTTAAGCGCTGCGGTTCCGGGTACAAGGTTTGTGTTCGTCGGAGATGCCAACCAGCTTCCTTCCGTCGGCCCGGGAAATGTGCTGAAGGATATGATCGCTTCGGGATCTTTTAAGGTGGTGGAATTGAATCAGATCTTCCGGCAGGATGAAGCCAGTCACATTGTAAGCAATGCCCACAGGATCAATGAGGGGAAGTCTATTGAGCTCGATAACAAGAGCAGGGACTTTTTCTTCCTTGAGAGAGAGAGGCTCGGAGATATTTTAGGTGTTCTGGTATACCTGGTGAGAGATAAGCTGCCCGCTTATGTAAATGCCAAGCCGTATGATATCCAGGTGCTGACTCCTATGCGCAAGGGGGAACTGGGTGTCGATAAGCTCAACGAAGTGCTTCAGGAATATCTGAATCCTCCGGCGGAGGAAAAACAGGAGAGACAGGCAGTTTCCTGCCTGTTTCGTGAAGGCGACAAGGTCATGCAGATCAAGAACAATTACCAGATGGAGTGGGAAGTAAAGAATGAAAAAGGATTTACCGTAGAAGAAGGCAAAGGTGTATTCAATGGCGACATCGGACGGATCATAAGGATCAATGACTACACGGAGAAAGTCACGGTAGTCTTTGACGATATCAGGGCAGCGGAATACTCTTATTCCATGCTGGATGAACTGGAGCTTGCCTATGCGGTGACGATCCACAAGTCACAGGGAAGTGAGTATCCGGCAGTGGTCATGCCTCTGCTTACGGGACCGAGAGTTTTGTTTAACAGAAATCTTCTCTACACTGGAGTAACCCGTGCAAAACAGTGTATTACGATGGTGGGCCGGAAGTCAACAGTACAGCAGATGATCGAGAACGTAAATGAACAGAAGAGATATTCGACGCTTTGTCAGAGGATCAATGAACAGGAAGAACTGATGCCTTAGGTGCCTCGGTTCTTTTTGATCTTTAATACTGATATCATCCTTTTTCAGACGGCAAAGTCTGCATAAGTGCAAAGAAATATTGAGGTTCACCGGTACTGAAGTATTTGTACCACGATTCCAATGTGTCTGATTGAAAAACATCTAAATACTCAATAATGTGTTTTGTCCACAACAAAGCCCCGGTGCAGCTTGCAGTAATAAGGTTGTTTTCTGCTACTGATGGCTTGTCTATATAAAAACTTTGTCCGTTATAATCAGGAGAAACCATTTCAAGAAATCCCGGCCCGTTACTGGTATGCGGACGCTGATCTAATAGCCCAAAGTTGGCAAGCGCTGCAGTAGCCCCGCAAATTGCACATACCGCAGCACCTAAAGTAAGAAATTCACTTGCTTTCTCGATGACAGCGACATGCTTTGGGTCGTTCCATGTATCTGCTCCCGGCAAGAGCAACATACTTGTTTTACTCACAACAATATCATTAATTAAGCAATCCGGCACGATGGTCAGCCCGCCCATTGTATGGATTGGTTCCCTAGAATAGCTGACCATTTTAAGCGATACATGTTGCGCGCCCTTTTTGAAAAATTTTCCGGAATTAAGCTCCGAAATAACATGTCCCAGTTCCCAGTCGGCTAAAGTATCAAGAACATAAACATAAATTGTAAACATAAATTTCCTCCATTTTCATTGTTTCATTGATTTGTTTGCTTCATCATTGTACTATGTAATTGTTGACAGCATTATGGCCATAATCTAAATCGAAAGGCGATTATTAAATGAAAGTAGACAGACTGGTCAGTATTATTATGATACTCCTTGATAAAAAACGTATAGGTGCACAGGCGTTAGCAGATATGTTTGAAGTTTCACCCCGCACAATCTACCGCGACATAGACGCTATTAACATGGCGGGGATTCCTGTTCGCGGGGCATCAGGAGTAGGCGGCGGCTTTGAAATCATGCCGGAATACAAGATTGATAAAAAGGTCTTTTCTACTGCTGACCTTTCCGCTCTTCTGATGGGGCTTTCCAGTCTTTCCAATATAGTCCGGTGTGATGAACTGGTGCATGCTCTTGCGAAAGTAAAAAGTTTTATCCCTGCCGACAGAGCGAAAGATATTGAATTAAAATTAAATCAAATATGTATAGATTTAAGTCCATGGCTGGGTAACAGCAACATACAAACATATTTAGAAATTATCAAATCAGCTTTGCAGGAAAATAAACTACTTTCGTTTGAATATATAGCCCACCGCGGAAAAAGCACCACGCGAACAGTTGAGCCGTATCAGCTTGTAATGAAAAGCAGTCATTGGTATTTACAAGGATATTGCCATAAAAGAAAAGATTTTCGTTTATTCAGACTATCTCGTATGTCAAACCTACAAATGCAAGAGGAAACTTTCGCACTTCGAGATTATCAAAAACCAATTTTAGACTTTACAGATACGTTGGAGACTTTGCAAACAGAAATCAAAATCCGAATTCATAAATCTGTGATGGATAGAGTGCTTGATTTTTGCTCTTATGAAGATTTTTCACCAGCCGGTGAAGAGCATTACATTGTCAGCTTTCCCTTCATAGAGAACGAATACTACTACGATATTCTTTTAAGTTTCGGGGATAAATGCGAGTGTTTAGAGCCATCACATATCCGCGAAGAAATGAAACGCAGAATTCATGACATAGCTGCC